>Ga0209281_1000119_pt1 | contig 208121 bp, 162 predicted proteins | sample MedtruBG_FD_187514 | JGI IMG/M metagenome (GOLD analysis project Ga0209281, IMG submission 187514) | Root nodule microbial communities of legume samples collected from California, USA - Medicago truncatula BG (SPAdes) (version 2) | ecosystem: Host-associated > Plants > Roots > Nodule | place... | reverse complement strand
ACTGGATTGCTTAAAGGTAATTCGAATTCTTGTAATAGATGTCTGAAAAATTCTATCATATGGTAACTTTATCTTCTTGTGGTATTATTATTTGTAAAAAGACATTTCAGAATTAAAACAAAAATCCAAGAGTATTAATATAAAGAATCAAGCGTTTGTCGCTCGTTCTTTTACAAAAATACCTAAAAAACGCGAACTTTTTACGGAAACTGCATATTAAGGACTTAAATTTATTTCGTTGCCGAATTATTAAATTTTAATATTATTTTTAACAAATACGCAAGATTAACATTCAAAAAGAAATCATCATTGCATTATTCGATTATCTTTGTCTTAACAAAAATTGAACAATGGAAGAATGTATCTCTGTTTTTGATATGCTAAAAATTGGCGTTGGCCCTTCAAGCTCACACACTTTGGGTCCGTGGCGCGCTGCCGAACGCTTTCTGGAAGAACTGAAAGATGAGGCCATTTTAGAAGATATCACAAGGGTAAAAGTCGATTTATATGGCTCGCTTTCTTTAACTGGAAAAGGCCATGCAACAGACCTTGCGGTAATGCTTGGATTGAGCGGGCAAGATCCTGAATATATTCCTGTAGAAGATATTGCGGGAATTATTAAAAAAATTGAAACCACAAACGAAATCAATTTGAGCAACCAAAAAGTGATTCCGTTCTTTTTTCTTCAAGACATTGTTTTCAATAAAGACTTTCTTCCTTTCCACGCAAACGGCTTAAAATTTACAGCTTATAAGGCTGATGATTCGGAATATGCATCTACTTTTTATTCTATCGGAGGCGGATTTGTGGTTAAAGAAGAACGCATCAATGCTAAGGAAAAAGAAGCGATCAAATGTGCATTTCCTTATCCGATTCAAAACGCTGCTGAATTGCTGAATTATACGATTTCTGAAAACAAATCAATTTCTGAAATTGTATATGAAAATGAAATTTCGATGCGTCCAGAAGCAGAAGTTCATTCTGAATTAATGCGTATCTGGAACACGATGCTGGAGTGTATGTACATTGGCTGTCACTCAGAAGGTATTCTTCCTGGCGGACTTCACGTACGCAGAAGAGCTTTTGACATGCATCAAAATTTGATCGGATTATCAAATTATACCGACCCACAAAGCTGGCTGGAAGAAATTAGAAAAACCGAAGTTAAATTTCGCCAAATCTTAAAATGGGTGAGCTGTTTTGCACTTGCCGTGAATGAAGTAAATGCTTCTTTAGGCCGCGTGGTTACTGCTCCGACCAACGGGAGTTCGGGTGTAATTCCTGCCGTTTTAATGTATTATATGGTGATTGAAAACCACAATGCAGGCGAAAAAGAAATCAAACAATTTTTGATGGTTGCGGGTGAAATTGGCAGTATTTTCAAAAAAGGCTCCACTATTTCTGCTGCAATGGGCGGATGTCAAGCTGAAATTGGCGTTTCGTCATCTATGGCAGCGGCGGCGCTTTGCGAATTAATGGGCGGAACTCCTGCTCAGGTTTTAATGGCTGCAGAAATTGCAATGGAGCATCACTTAGGTTTAACCTGCGATCCTATTGGTGGTTTGGTTCAAATTCCATGTATCGAAAGAAATACAATGGGCGCCATTAAAGCGATAAATGCCGCAGAATTGGCTTTAGAAACTGATTCTAAAAATGCTAAAGTTCCGCTAGACAAAGTAATTAATACGATGTGGGAGACCGCAAAAGACATGAATTCAAAATACAAAGAAACTTCGGAAGGAGGCCTTGCAGTTGCCGTAAATATGGCGGATTGCTAAAATATTTGTTTGCCACAGATTAAAAAGATTCACACAAATTTTTATTTCACGCAGATTTAAACAGACTTAAACAGATTTTTTATTGCTAGAATCTGCCAAATCTGCGTGAGAAAATCATTTTAATCCTTTTAATCTGTGGCAGAAAAAAACAAAATCAACTTTATGAAAAAACTTTACTTTTTATTCTTTTTCTGTTCTTTTATACTTCATTCTCAAGAACGTTATTTTCTAAATTCTGATACAAGACTTTTTACATCTCCTAGTGCATCTGCAGATTTTTTAGGCTATTTTAAATATGGAGCACAGGTTCGATTGTTATCTGAAAATCAAAATGGCTGGTGCAAAATACAAGCTGATAATTTTAACGAAGGCTATGTGGAGGAGAAATATGTCGCAAAGAGCCTGAATGCTAAAGATGTAAAAATTAAAGATCCTAAAAATCCAATTCTTGAAGGCGGAGACGCTTACTACGGAGGAAATCATCTTTTTGTTCTCGCTGCCGGATTGAAGGCAAGGGCTTTACCAGACAAGAATTCAAAAATTAGAGAAATTCAATTTACCGGAGATCCAGTTGCGGTAAATTATCTTCCTGTAAATCCAGATGAATGGGTAAACATTAGCGGAAGCATTGACGAAGAATATGCAAAATATACGCTGAGAAAATTTCTTGGTCCAAGACCTAATTTTGATGCTCTATTAAAAGATTTTGACAAACTGGATAAAAATGCTCTTAATGAACGCAAAACAGCGAGCGAAAGAATTGTAGAGTTGGCTTGGAACAGCGAATACTCAAAACTAACTCCAGCTTATCAAAGATATTACGAAGTTGTCAAACAAGTCAACGATCCAAAGTTACTGACTGAAAATGAGTTGAATATGGCTCTTGCCAAAGGTCTTGCCAATCATAAATCACCAGAACAGATTATTGCATTCATACAAAAATCACATTATTCTTTAAAAGGTTTTAAAACAAAATCAGTAAATATTTCCAAAACTGATTTGATTAAAACCATGGGAAATCCAACTAAAAAAGCCCAAGTTTCAGATGAATGTGGGCTTTACCTAAGTGATTTATTCTACTATTATCCTGACTTAGAAGTTTCTGTTGATGAAAAGCAAAATCAAGGAGAAATCATTAAAGTTTTCATAAACGAGAACAACAAATTTATTATAAATGCGAATTCGATTTTAGATCATACGCTGTCTGAAAAAGCTTTCATTGAAAAATATGGAACTTACATTGAAGCCTCTTTAAAGTCACCGCACAATTACTCTATTATCATGGAGGACAGCCAATTCAGATTAGAATTTAAAGATGGGAAACTTTTTTCAGTGGAAATATTCTATTATTGCTGATTCCCTTTTTACAATTATTCAATACTTTTACAATATCAAAAAAAAATAAAATGTCAGTAGCAAAAAAAGATTATAAAAGAATCACAACAAAGTCATTAATTGAAATGAAAAGCAACGGAGAGAAAATCTCTATGCTTACTGCGTATGATTATACAATGGCGAAAATCGTTGATACTGCGGGTGTTGACGTAATTTTAGTTGGTGATTCGGCATCAAATGTAATGGCTGGTCATGAAACGACTTTGCCTATTACTTTAGATCAAATGATTTATCACGCTTCTTCTGTAGTTCGCGCTGTAGAAAGAGGTTTAGTTGTAGTTGACTTGCCCTTCGGAAGTTATCAATCTGACCCAAAAGAAGCTTTACGTTCTTCGATCAGAATTATGAAAGAAAGTGGCGCTCATGCCGTTAAATTAGAAGGCGGAAAAGAAATTAAAGAATCAATCAAAAAAATATTAAATGCTGGAATTCCAGTAATGGGACACTTAGGTTTAACTCCTCAATCTATCTACAAATTTGGAACGTACAGCGTTCGTGCAAAAGAAGAAGAAGAGGCTGAAAAACTAATTGAAGATGCTCAAATGCTTGAAAAAGTGGGTTGTTTTGCTGTTGTTTTAGAAAAAATTCCAGCAGATCTTGCAAAGAAAGTAGCAGAAAGCATTTCTATTCCAGTAATCGGAATCGGTGCTGGTGGCGGCGTTGACGGTCAGGTTTTAGTAATTCACGATATGTTGGGAATGAACAACGAATTTAGTCCGCGTTTCCTGCGTCGTTACTTAAATCTTTATGATGAAATGACTAAAGCGATTGGTCAATATGCTGCTGATGTTAAGTCTAGTGATTTCCCTAATGCTAATGAACAGTATTAATCTAAGATTCTAAGTTGCTAAGGTTCTAAGATACTAAGTTTTTTTTTCTTAGTCAAAGTGACAAGGTTCAATATTTAAAAATATGAATTGCCTCCAGCTTTAGCTGGAGGTCTCTTTTTAATAGATCAAGGGCGTTAGCCAAACTTCTCAATCTAAAATCTAATGATCTAAAAATCTAACATTCTAAGCTAGTCTAACATGAAAATTCTTTCAGACAAAAATAATTTACAGATATTACACGAAGACAATCACATTATTGTGGTTAACAAGCGTGTAGGTGATATTGTGCAGGGAGATAAAACGGGTGACAAACCTTTGTCTGATGTTGTGAAGGAATATATTAAAACCAAATACAACAAGCCTGGTGATGTTTTCTTGGGGGTAATTCACCGTTTGGACCGACCTACAACAGGAATTGTGGTTTTCGCGCGAACAAGCAAAGCTTTATCACGAATGAATGAATTGTTTAGCAATCGTGAAACTAAAAAGACCTATTGGGCTGTTGTCAAAAATAAACCAAAAGAAGCAAAAGCTAAATTGGTTCATTATTTAAAAAGAAACGAAAAAAACAATACTTCGAAAGCACATTTAAAAGAAGTTCCAGACAGTAAGTTAGCGAGTTTAGATTATAACATAATTAAAGAACTTCAAAATTATACGGCGTTGGAAATCAATTTGCATACAGGTCGTCACCATCAAATTCGTGCGCAGTTAAGTGCAATCGGATCTCCAATTAAAGGAGACTTGAAATACGGCGCAGACCGAAGCAATCCTGATGGTGGAATTCATCTTCACGCCAAAAAACTAACTTTTGTTCATCCTGTTTCAAAAGAGGATATCACAATTATCGCCCCTACTCCAGATGATCCAATTTGGAATGCTGTATGATTTTTATGATTTAATTTTTAAATTTTTAAATTTTATCGATTAACTTGCATAGAGAAAAAACAAGCTAATCGGAAAATGGACTTTAAAAGCGACATCGGATATCGAAAAGAAACTCTAAAAAAGTTATTATATAATATTCAGAAAAGCGAAGATTTGATCGTAAAAGCTTTATATGATGACTTTAAAAAACCAGAGTTCGAAGCGGTTTTGACTGAAACTAATTATGTTATTTCAGAACTTAAAGATGTTATCAAAAACATTAGTAAATGGTCTAAACCCAAACGTGTTTTTCCATCACTGCTTAACTTCCCTTCTAGCGACTATATCTACAAAGAACCATATGGCGAGGTTTTAATTATTGCTCCTTGGAATTACCCTTTCCAGCTTGCTTTATGTCCCCTCGTTGCAGCGGTTGCTGCAGGAAACCGAGTTGTTTTAAAACCATCCGAACTTACGCCGCACACCTCTGCCATAATTGCAAAAATTATAGAAAAAACATTCCATGTCAATCATGTAGAAGTTTTTGAAGGCGGTGTTGATGTGTCAAACAAATTACTGGCAAAACGCTGGGATTATATCTTTTTCACAGGAAGTGTTGCTGTTGGGAAAATTGTCGCAAAAGCTGCTGCAGAAAATTTAACTCCAGTTACCCTCGAATTAGGCGGAAAAAATCCGTGCATTGTTGATGAAACCGCGAATTTAAAACTCGCAGCCAAACGAATTGTCTGGGGAAAATTCATCAACGCTGGTCAAACTTGCATTGCGCCCGATTATATTTTGATTCAGAAAAATATGAAGGTCAATTTTATTTCTTATCTGATTGAAGAAATCATAAAAGCCTACGGAAAGAAAATAGACAAATCTCCTGATTTTGCTCGAATTATAAATACAAAAAACTGGTATCGTTTAACCAATATGATTCAAGGTGAGCATATTTTGTTTGGAGGTGAAAGCGATGCTAATAAACTTTATATTGCTCCTACTCTTCTGGAAGAACCAGATTTGGACAGCGCCGTTATGAAAGAAGAAATCTTTGGACCAATTCTTCCAATTCTTGTTTATGAAAATGAAAATGATATCGAAAAGGTTGTAAGCCGTTATGAGAAACCTCTTTCATTTTATATTTTTAGCGAAAATAATTCATTTGCTAAGAAATTAATCTCAAAACACTCTTTTGGAGGCGGGTGTATCAACGATACGGTTATTCATTTTTCTAATAACAGACTGCCTTTTGGCGGTGTCGGACACAGCGGAATCGGTGCTTATCATGGCAAACGAAGCTTCGACACATTTTCCCATCATAAAGCAATTGTAAAAAAAGGAAATTGGCTTGATTTGCCTATGCGTTATGCGCCTTACAAAGATAAACTGGGTCCCATAAAACGAATTTTAGACTGGCTATAAATCGGTTAAAAACATTTCGTAATGTTTTATAGATTTTGATACGGAATTGATTAAAAATATTATATTTACGTCAAGATACCTTTCAAATATTATAGTCTATAAAACAACTTTACATACAAATGAAATCTACACTTGACCAAATTGAGGACATTAAAAAAAATGGCTATTCCCTTGATTTTGCTACAGTTTTTAATCACGCATTCGAAAACTACAAAAAAATAGCGCTTTACTCTGGGCTTATCATTTTAGTTTTTTCGATAATTGCTGCCGTTGCATTTATGGGTGTAATGATTGCCTATTTTGGTGCTGAAGCAATGACAAAAGATTTCATTCAAAATTTCGAAAACCAAGAATTTACTGCTATTCAGCTTGTCATACAAACCGTTGCTGTTTCTGTCGTTGCAGGACTTACTGCTCCTTTTGGTGCTGGTTTCTTAAAAATGGCGGATTCTGCAGACAAAGATGTTGAATTTAATGTTTCCACTATTTTTACTTATTACAAAGCGCCTTATTTCGGGCAAATTTTTGTCGCAGCCTTCATTCCTGCCGTGTTAGGAACTGCTCTCGCTAATTTAGTTGAAAGCTCAGGAATCTTACTTGTTGGAAATATAATTTCATTTACCGTTTCATTCTTCATGTATTTGTCAATTCCGTTGATTGTGTTCGGAAATCTGAGAGCTATAGATGCTATAAAATCTAGTATTATTATCGTTACAAAAAATCCGCTTAACATATTTGCGTTTTTCATCATAGGTTTTCTAGGTTCAATGGTTGGTTTTATTGGCTGTTGTATCGGAATAATTTTTACGGTTGTTTTTAACAGCTCGATGATTTACGCGACTTATTTCGCCATTTTTGGAACACAATCTGAAGAGGAAGACTCAATTGATTCAATTGGAAAATACAATGTAGATTAAAATCGAAAATTCTTATGTAATCGAGAACTTAACCACTTCTTGTTTAAGGATTTTCAAAACGCTATTTACTAAACCAACATACCTCAAATTCTATGGTCGCAAACTATAGTTTTTTCAATTCGGTGATTTCAGGAATTTCCACTGTTGGAAGTACCTTCGAATCAATTATGACCGGATGGTATGTGTTTAATTCTGACATTATTTATTACAACAATCATAAACTTGTTGTTTTAGCTTTATCGCTCTTTGCCTTTCTCTCACTACTGGTTTACCAATTTTTTAGAATCAAAGCTAAAATTGGAAATTTCATCGAAAAAAAAAGAGAACAAGATACTGTCAGCAGAGAATATCAGCTGTACATTTTGTTTTTTGGCATTGCTGCAATTGTTATCGAAATTATAAATGAAATCTTCAAAATCAGGCCGAAAAGTCTATTATTAACGAATGTTATAATCGGTATTTTTGTCCTTATTGTGTATGCGGTAACCGATAAAATTAAATGGGTAAGAGATCAAATCCAGAAGATTTTCATTTCTTGTTTCTTTATTTACATGAGTTATATTGCATTCAATATCATTATTTTAAAAAATGATGTTGTACCAATCATAGTTTTTCTGATCTCATTCTTCTTTTCCTACAACATCCTAAAACCCATAAAAATTTATTGGCTTTTTGTTGGTTTAACGTTTACTTTTCTAATTGCCACGTTAGCATTTCATCTGATTCCGATAAAATCTTCTATTTTATTGCTTAATTTCTGCATCCTGATTTTCATTATAAATCAGGTAAAATATGCCGTTTCATTAAACAATCTTGACAATTTTAGATTTGCGAGCGAAATTGTTCATAAAGGAAATTCACTTACGATCGCTTTTAATCAAAAAGGCGAAATACTTTTTTGCAGTGAAACCATAACACCCATTTTAGGCTATTTGCCTGATGACGTTATGGGTTTAAAATTCTGGGAATTAACTCAAGATTCTGAATCAGAAGAAAAATCAGATCCGATTAAAAGCCAAGGAAATAAGCTTTACATTAGAAAATTAAAAGCCAAAAACGGCGAATACAAATACATTCAATGGAAAGATAAAAAGTTTTCAGACAATTTAATTATCAGTATCGGGCAAGATGTTACAGAACAAGTTATTGTTCAAGATCAATACAAAAATTTAATACAGACAGCCACCGATATTATTTTTGAAATTGATGCTGAAGGTCATTTTACTTTTATAAATGAATTCGGAATTACAACTCTTGGATACACTGAAAATGAAATAATTAAAAAACATTATTCTAATTTCATACAGGAAAGTTACATCACTAGCGCAGTCGATTTTTACGAAAATTTAGTGCTTAACGAAAGTAATTATCCGATTATTGAAATCCCAATTTTGAAGAAAAATGGGGAAGAAATATGGATGTCACAAAAAATTATTGTCCGTAAAAATGAATTAGGCCTAACCATTGGATTCTCTGGAATTGCAAGAGACGTAACGGAGAAAAAAAATATTGAAAACGAGAAAAAAAGACGTCTTAAAAAAATTGAAGCCTATAATAATTCCACTAAAAAATTATCTACTACCGACTTTAGTAAATATGATGATTTAAACACGGTTATTAATTTAATCTTAAAAGAAGCCGCTTCGATAAGCGACACCAACCGTGTAAGTTTTTGGAAATATGATGATGATTTAATTACCTGCCAAAATCTTTTTAGCCTTGATAATCAAAGCTTAAGTGACAAAAATATTTTAAAAAAAGAATCGTATCCTATTTATTTTGAAACATTAAACAATAAAGCAATTATTAATGCGCCAGACGTATTTAATAAGCTGGAAACATCTGAATTTGAAAAACTTTACTTTACAAAAAACAACATCAAATCCATGCTGGATGTGCCTATTTTTCTAACAGGCCAATTAGCTGGCGTAGCTTGTTTTGAAAGTACGGAACAAAAACGCGACTGGGACAATGAGGACATCAATTATGCTAGAACTATTTCAGACGTAATTTCTCTTGCCATTTCTTCCCAAATGCGTTTAGAAGCAGAACGAAAATTAGAACTTAAAAGTCAGCTTCTGTCTGCACTTTCGCTATGCACAGAGAAGTTCTTGCTGAGCAAAACCACTCAGCAAATGTTTCAGGAAACCTATAACATTATTGGAAAAGCGGCCAAAGTGGATCACATGTATTACTACGAAAAAGATGCGATTTACAATACGGTTAGCCAGAAATACAAATGGTCACGTGAAGGCGTTACGCACCAGATTACACCTTTGCACCATATGACGGAGGAAAACCTTCAAGAGATTTATGATGTTGCATCGCAAAGAAAAATCTTAAATACATTAACTCGAAATCTTAATGACGGTTTTTTCAAAAAACTTCTGATCGATAATGAAATTCAATCTATTTTGATTTTACCGATATACATTAACGATATTTTTACTGGTTTTATCGGTTTTGACGATTGTACAACAGAAAGAAAATGGTCTGAAGATGAAATTAATATATTTCAAGTACTGGCAAATAATATTTCGTCTGCATTAGAAAGAAACCGAAATGAAACGAAAATTATTGAAAGTGAAGAAAAATTCAAATTGATTGCAAACAATATTCCTGGAACGGTTTATTTGTCAAAATTTGATGCTTTTTCAACCAAAATATTCTTAAACGATGAAGTTTTAAATCTCACAGGATACTCAAAATCCGAGTTTATTGAAAATAATTTATCTTTTCTTTCGTTAATTCATCCTGATGATAAAGATGAAGTAATCAACAATCAGATCGATAATCTGCAAAACGGAATGCCTTTGCATAATGTATATCGCATTCAGCGCAAAAGTGGCGAGTTTATTTGGATAGAAGAATTTGGAGACGTGATTAAGCGAGATGATGAGATTGAATTTGTCGGCGGCATTTATTTTGATATTACAAGCAAAAAAGAAATAGAAGACGCGATAAAAGCGAAGCAATTGGCGGAAGCGGCAAACAAATCAAAATCTGACTTTTTGGCTAATATGTCTCACGAAATCAGAACTCCGCTAAACGGAATTATCGGTTTTACACACCTATTAATGAAAACGGATTTGGAAGAAATTCAAGAAAAATACATGACCACAATTAACCAATCGGCACATTCTCTTCTTGAAATTATCAATGATATACTCGATTTCTCGAAAATTGAGGCGGGAAAACTAGAGCTATTTATTGATTTATACGATATTAATAAAATCTTAGGACAAGTTTTTGACTTAATTATTTACGAGTCTAACAAAAAAAATCTAGAACTCGAACTGAATATTGATCCTCGTGTACCTAAATATATCTGGACAGATATTGTTCGAATCAAACAGATTTTGATTAACCTGCTTTCAAACGCGGTTAAATTTACAACTGACGGTTCGATTAAATTAAATGTTTCGGTTTTAGAAAAGAAACACACCAACAATTATGTAATTCGTTTTGCGGTAATCGACACCGGAATTGGTATTTTAGAAAAAAATCAGAAGAAAATCTTCAAAGCTTTTTTACAGGAAGACAGTTCGACAACAAGAAAATTTGGAGGAACCGGGTTAGGTTTAACCATTTCTAATCAATTGCTTGCGCTGATGGAAAGCCGTTTACAGCTGGAAAGCAAAATTGACGAAGGAAGTACTTTTTTCTTTGATTTAAATTTAAAAACAAGCAACCAAAGCATTCATGATAAATACAATGCAGAACTCAAAAGTTTAAATATCGATTTAGATGCTGACGAAATAGAAACAAACGACCATAATATTACTTTTTTAATTGTAGAAGACAACAAAGTCAACATGCTGCTTCTTAAAACAATTATAAAAAATCTATACAATAATGCTTTTATTTTTGAATGTGAAAATGGTTATGAAGCCATTCAACGATTTGAAGAAATTAATCCGACCATTATTTTTATGGATATTCAAATGCCAATTATGAATGGTTACGAAACCGCAAAAGCAATCAGAAACACCCAAAAAGGCCGTGATGTGCCAATAATTGCCGTTACTGCTGGCGCTGAAAAAGAAGAACGAAATAAATGTATTTCTGCCGGAATGGACGATTATATTTCTAAACCCATTATGAAAGGAAGCGTAGAAGAAGCTTTAACGAAATGGCTTGGATAATTTTTCAGTCGCGGTTTTCAGTCGCAGTTAACTGCTTAATTGATAATTGAGACTGCGACTAAAAACTTAATCTTCGAATTGCAAAATTTATCATAAAAAATCTATAAATTAGTACAACATAAAACTAAAAAGATTTAAAAAAAAGTAATTAATATGAAATGGTTAGGTAGAAGACAAAGCGATAATGTTGAAGATAGAAGAGGTTTATCTGGTGGAAAAGTCGCAGTCGGCGGTGGAGTTATCGGCATCATTATTTTATTGCTGAATGTTTTTGGCGGTGAAACTGGTCAAACCGTAGGGAATGTTTTAGAACAAATGCAAGGCGGTCAACAACAAACTGAAGCTGCAGCTCCTTTAAGCAAGGAAGATGAAGAAATGGGGAATTATGTACGAGTTGTTTTAGCCGACAATGAAGATATCTGGAGTAAAATTTTCGCCGAAAACGGCATGACTTATGAAAAGCCAAAGTTAGTACTTTTTAAAGGTGGCGTACAAACTGCCTGCGGAGGCGCGTCATCTGCATCGGGACCATTCTACTGCCCAGGAGATCGTAAAGTTTACATGGATTTGGCTTTCTTTGAAGAACTAAAAAGCAAATTTGGTGCAAAAGGGGGCGATTTTGCTATTGCATACGTTATCGCACATGAAATTGGCCATCATATTCAAACCTTACTAGGAACGTCTGCAAAAATGCGTCAAGACCAAGAAGGGAAAAGTGAAGCAGAAGCCAATAAATTATCGGTAGCTTTAGAATTACAAGCTGATTTTTATGCTGGTGTTTGGGCTCATTACAATCAAGAACAGCTAGAAACAGGCGATATCGAAGAAGCCTTAAGCGCAGCAAATGCAGTGGGAGACGATGCTATCCAGAGCAAAATGCAAGGTCATGTTGTTCCAGACTCGTTTACTCACGGAACTTCAGAACAGAGAATGTACTGGTTTAAAAAAGGTTTTACAACGGGAGATATAAAACAAGGAAATACGTTTGACGAAATTCGATAATACATAAGCCAAATATAATAACCACCAGAAAAGCACGACTCAAACAGTTGTGCTTTTTTTAGTTTAAACCATATAAGTGATATAAGTAATTTAAGTTTTGTTTGTCATTCCGACGAAGGAGGAATCTTCGCAAGTAGCTCTACAAAGTTGGTAAATTACTGTATGGAATATCTAGCGAAGATTCCTCCTTCGTCGGAATGACAAGATTGTGGAGACTTATAACTAAAATGAACTTACATTACTTATATGGTTCAAAAATAAAAAGCACAAAAAAAGCCTTGAATTTCTTCAAGGCTTTCTATCTGGGTGGCTGACCGGGTTCGAACCGGCGACCCGCGGCACCACAAACCGCTACTCTAACCAGCTGAGCTACAACCACCATTTTTCTGCTTAGCGAGTGCAAATATAGAACAAAGGTTCAGTTCTGCAAAGAAAAAAATGAAAAATTTTTATAAAAATTAAATCAAATTATCTAAGCTATTGACTGCCAAACACCTTTCAACAGTAAAACCTTCAGCAAAATCTTTCCCAACCAGCCTACCTAAGTCTTGGGCACGATAATTTAAGCTCTCAAAAAAGTTTTTGCTCGTAATTGGCGTCGCTGGCTCTTTCGAATTTGGATCATAAAATTGCGTTTTATAGGCCATAATCGCTTCAATCTTCTTTTCTTCGAATCCTGTAATGTCTACAACGAAATCTGGTTCAAGATTTTTCCACTGTATATAATGATAAACTACTTTAGGTCTCCAAGCTTCTTGTTTTTCTCCATGAATTGAAGTTTCAATTTTCATCAAACCTGATAAAAAGCAAGAATCAGAAACTAATTTACTTCCTTTTGCGTGATCGATGTGACGATCGTCAACTGCATTGCATAACACAATTTCAGGTTTATATTTTCGAATCATTTTTATGACTTCTAATTGATGGGTTTCGTCATTAACGAAAAATCCATCACGCATTGCCAAATTTTCACGCGCAACAACCCCTAAAATCTTTGCCGCATCTTTTGCTTCCTGATCTCTTGTTTCTGCTGTACCACGAGTACCTAATTCGCCGCGCGTTAAATCTACAATGCCAACTTTTTTCCCAAGGGAAACTTCTTTTAAAATTGTTCCAGCACAACCTAATTCAACGTCGTCTGGATGTGCGCCAAAGGCTAATATATCTAGTTTCATGTTTTTTTTGTTTGTTTTTGTTTGTTTCAAGTTTCAGGTTTCAAGTTAGTCGCAGTCTCAGTTTTCAGTCTCAGTAACTGCAAACTGCGACTGCGACTGCGACTGAAAACTCATAATTCATAACTTCTAACTCATAACTCTCAACACTCTTTTCATCGTCATTGATTTATTCACGCTTTCTTCCCACTCTTTTTCTGGGATGCTTTCTTTTGTAATGCCACATCCCATGTACAAAATGGCTTTTTCTTCTTGAATCTGCATGCATCGTAAATTTACAAATAAATCAGAACTCGAATTATTTCCGGCGAAAGTGCTATTTAATTCACCAAGAAAACCAGTGTAGAAAGTTCTATCGTAATTTTCATTTTCTAATATAAATGCTTTTGATTTCTTTTTCGGGAGTCCGCAAACGGCTGGCGTTGGATGTAAAGTGTCGATTACTTCTTCTAGAGTTGAATTATCTTTTAAAACTCCTGAAATATCCGTTTTAATATGCCAAATTGATCCTGCTTTTAAGCTGTAAGGTTCAGAAACCACAACAGAAGCTGTAAATTCGCGGAGGCGTTTCACAATAAAATCAGTTACAAATTGCTGTTCGTCTTTTTCTTTCTGCTGCCAAACGATTTCTGCTTGCTGATTGTCTTTCTGCGTTCCCGCCAAGGCCATGGTTTCAAAAGTATTTCCGTTAGCTTTTAGCAGTTTTTCTGGTGTCGCACCCATCCAAAGCCCGATTTTAGGATGAAAGAAACAATAGCAGAAAGTTGTCGGATATAGCTGAACCAAGTGCTGAAACGTTTCAATAAAATCAAATGCAGATAAAGGCACTTCTTCGCTTCGCGATAAAACTACTTTTTTAAATTCTTCATTTTTAATAGCTTGAATTCCTTGAGCGACTAAATATTCATATTGAAATTTAGCTTCAGGATCAAAATTTAAATCGTCAATTTCAATTGGTTCAAATGAAGTTGTTTCTTTTTCGGCAATAATAATTTCCGATTCATTTTCTGGAATAAGAATTAATTGTTTTTCATCAAAAGAAGCAAAAACGAAACCTTTTTCGCTGTAATCAGAAACGTTGTGTAACGTATTATCTTTTTGTAAAATTCCAACGTAGTTTTCTGAGTTGGGTTTTGAATAAAGTACAAAGGGCAAATTTTGTTCTTTATGATTTTTAATTTTTGAGAAAAATGAATTCATAATTATTCGCTTTTCTTTCTATCCAAAACCATATTCGTCAATTTACAAAGCGAAACCAAGTTACCTTCTTCATCGGTAATTTTAATTTCCCAAAGATGAAGACTTCTTCCTTTGTGAATAATTCTGGCTGTTCCGAAAACATAGCCTTCACGAATACTTTTTAGATGATTTGCCGAAATTTCGATACCTCTTACCTCCTGCTCTTTCGGATTAATAAAAAAGAAAGAAGCCGCACTTCCAACGCTTTCTGCCAAAGCTACAGAAGCGCCTCCGTGCAACAACCCCATTGGCTGGTGAACGCTTGGATTTACAGGCATTTTTGCTGTTAAAAAATCTTCTCCGGCATCGATATATTCTATTTTTAGCGTTTCCATCAATGTGTTTTTGGAAAACTCATTACAGCGCGCTAAAATCTGCTCTTTTGTATGATTCATTAAAATAAACTTTAAAATCGTAAAATTAAAGAAAGATAAGACATAAATCTAAAATCATCCCGAAATTTCGGGACTAAAATTGAAATTCGACTTTAAACCTGTAGGTTTTTTGTTATTTTTACAAAAACAATCAAAACATCTTTGGCTTAAATTTTTTGCCACAGATTTCACTGATTATGTGGATTAATTATTGTTTGCCACGAATTTCACCAATTTGCACTAATTTAATTCGGGAAATTAGTGAAATTCGTGGCGAAAAAACAATCATTTTAACCCCTTTAATCTGTGGCTATAAAAAATTAAATATTCAAATGCGTCAATACTTTTTACTTTTCATTTTCGGAATAATTCTAGCTTTTAGCTCTTGTCGAACTGACTTTGATACCGTTGCTAGTTCTGGAAATTTAAATTTCTCCAAAGACACCGTTTATTTGGATACGGTTTTTAAAAATATTGGTTCAAGTACTTACCAATTGAAAGTTTACAACCAAAGTAAAAATGATATTTCGATTCCGATTGTGCAATTTAAAAAAGGCTTGAATTCTAAATACAGAATGACGGTTGACGGAATGACGGGCAACAACGGAAAAATTTTCAACAATGTTACGCTTTTAGCGAAAGATAGTTTGTACATCTTTATCGAAACAACAGCAGATATTACAGATGCCAATCCTGACGATTTTTTATATACCGACGAAATTCAGTTTGACAGCGGAGCTAATTTGCAAGAAGTTGCTTTGGTTACTTTGATTCGAGACGCTGTTTTTTTATATCCAAATCAAAATCCAGACGGAACCAAAGAAAAAATAAAAATCGATGGCAAAGACGTTGACGGATTTTATTTAAGCGAAAGTGATCCAGCAAATGGAAATGAGCTTCTTTTTACAAATGAAAAACCATACGTAATTTATGGATACGCTGGAGTCCCTGAAGACAAAACAGTAACTTTTGAAGCTGGTGCAAGAGTTCATTTTCATGCCAATTCTGGATTATATGTTGGTAAAAATGCTTCTCTAGAAATTAATGGAAACACTTCCACAACTGAAAAATTGGAAAACGAAGTTATTTTTGAAGGCGATCGCTTAGAATCGCTTTACGCCGATATTCCTGGACAATGGAAATCGGTTATTCTTGAAAACGGAAGTACAAATCATTCCATCAATCATTTGACATTGAAAAATGCAGTTACAGGCTTGGAAATCAGGAATACGGCAAACACAATTCAAATTCAAAACAGTCAGTTTTACAACTTTGCAGAACACGGGATTTTGGCAAAAAATGCACAAATTAGCGGAGAGAATTTAGTTATAAATTATGCGGGAATTGCAAGTTTATCGTGTGTTTACGGCGGAAATTACAATTTTGCGCACTGTACATTTAATAATAATTGGCCCGGCAGTTCTCCGTTTGCAGTAAATGTAAGCAACTCTTTGGCAGGAGTAACTCCAGAAACGAATCCGCTTACTCAGGCTACTTTCAATAATTGCATTATTTACGGTTCGGCTACCAATGAGCTTAATTTAGATATCAATCCAAAAACATCATTTATTTACCAATTAAACAATTGTTTATTGAAATTTGGCAGTACTTCAAATCCAAATTATCAATTTAAAACTGATACAGAACATTATACTAACATTATTTTAAATGAAAATCCGAAGTTTTATAAAGTTTCTGAAAATAAATTTAATATCGATAAGACTTCTGCCGCTTTCGCGAAAGGGAATCAGGCATACATAATTCCAACAGATATTTTAGGGATTGCGAGAACTTCTCCGCCAGATTTGGGGGCGTATCAGAGTCAAGATTTCCCTAAATAGTTGTTTTTGCCACGAAGGCGCTAAGGCGCAAAGTTATTTCGGCGAATTACATTTTCGTTCCAATATTCTGTAGAGACGCACTGCAGTGCATCTAACTTATTATGGATACTCGTTGCGTAGACGCACAGCAGTGCGTCTCTACAGCTTATTAGAACGAATATTTTTTCATTTTTGTAAAGGTTTCCAATTTCACAAAGTATATGTGTAGAGACGCACTGCAGTGCGTCTAACGTATTGTGGATATTCGTTGCGTAGACGCACTGCAGTGCGTCTCTACAGAATATTGGAACTAAAATCTAATCTCCGTAAGAAAACATACCCAAAATTAAACATCACTTAACATTTTCAATTCATAAAAGTAGTAGATTTGTTATAATTCAATTTTAACCTTCTAAAATTCAATCATTTAAAAAATTGAATTCCAAACCAAATCTTAAAACTATTAATTATGAAGAAAAACTACTTTTTACTGTTATTAACGTTTACCACAATTGGTTTTGCTCAAATTCCTTCTGGATATTACAGCACGGCAACTGGAACGGGTTATACTTTGAAAACACAATTGTATAACATTATAAAAGATCACACCAATAACGGTTACGCCGGACTTTATACCACCTATCAAACTTCTGATGTTGACAATTTCTACGAAAATGACGGCACCATCTTAGACATGTATTCTGAAAATCCTTCTGGAACGGATCCGTATAATTATACAACTGGAACCACACAAAGATGCGGGAGTTATTCTGCCGAAGGTGACTGCTACAACAGAGAACATATTATTCCGCAATCGGTTTTTAATGAACAGTCTCCAATGGTTGCGGATGCTCATTTCATTACACCAACTGATGGAAAAGTAAACGGAATGCGTTCCAACTATCCGCATGGAAATGTTAGTTCAGCAACTTACACTTCACAAAATGGCAGCAAATTAGGATCAAGTGCTGTTTCAGGATATTCGGGAACCGTTTTCGAACCCATCAATGCTTTTAAAGGCGATATTGCCAGAATGTATTTCTACTTTGCGACACGATACGAAAACACCGTTGCAGGATATTCTTTCCCAATGTTTAATGGTTCCAGCAACCAAGTTTTTACGACCGCTTTTTTAAATATGCTTTTGGCTTGGCACGCACAAGATCCCGTGAGTGCGAGAGAAATTGCTAGAAACAATGCTATTTATACACGCCAAAATAACCGAAATCCGTTTATTGATCATCCTGAATATGTAAATCAAATTTGGGGCGGAACATCTTCTACAGATACTCAAGCGCCGACTACACCAACGAGTTTAGCTTCAACTTCGAAAACGGCGACTTCAATTTCACTGAGCTGGACCGCTTCTACCGATAATGTTGCTATTACAGCATATGAAATTTATGCTAATGGCACTTTAAAAACCAATGTTTCGGGAGTAACTGCAACGATAACAGGTTTAACCGCTTCAACAAATTATTCCATTTATGTAAAAGCAAAAGATGCAGCGGGAAATTCTTCCGCGTCAAGCAATACCATAAGCATTACAACAGACAGCAGCGGAACTGGAACTGCAACCGATCTTCTTTTCTCTGAATACATTGAAGGTTCTGGAAACAACAAAGCTTTAGAAATTGCCAACAATACAGGAAGTTCTGTAAATTTATCGGCTTATACCATCAAAAAACAAACGAACGGCGCAGGTTCTTGGAGCACAGGATTGCCTTTAAGTGGAACCTTAACAACAGGAAGTAAATTTGTAATTGTGAATAGTTCAATGTCGTCAAGCTGCTTTTCTACAAGTGCCGCCAACATTTCTACCACGGCAACTGAACTGACTTTTAACGGAAATGACGCTGTAGGTTTATTCAAAAATGGCGTTTTAATTGACATCATTGGAACTTTTAACGGCGGAACAGCCAATTTTGCAATCGATGTAACTTTAAGAAGAAAATCGACTGTAACTTCTCCTAGCTCTACTTTCAATTTGAGTGCGCAATGGGATTCGTATTCACAAGATACTTGCAACAATTTAGCGAGCAAAATGATTCCGACTGAAATCGAAGAGGAAATTATTACAGATGAAATTGTAATTTATCCAAACCCTTCGACTGGAAATTTTGATATTCAACCAGGAATTGTCGATAGTCCTTATTCAGTTGAGATTTTCTCATTTTCTGGACAAAAAGTTTTCGAAAGACAAAATACAACTTCAGCAGCAATTTCTGTACATAATCTTTCAACGGGAATCTACATTATTAAAATTATAAAAGGAGAAAAAACAGCATTCAAAAAGGTCATTATTAATTAAAAATTAGATTTTCATCAATCGAAAAAGCGGCAAATTGCCGCTTTTTTTATAGCCGCAGACAGAATTTTCTTTAAAACTTATTTCTCCTAATTCTTAAGCTTCATAAATTTTGCAGGTGTATCTCCTAAAAAACATCAGAATTATATCTTTTTATTTTTGATTATTATCTTCCTAAAAGTTTAATATTACAGAACATATCAAAGAAGATAATTTACCAAAACTTTAATTTTGCAAAACATCGAAACCTCTTGATTTTGCGTCTTTTTGGTAGAAAAAATGCAAGGAAAAAGCAATTTCATTTTTTTTGAAAAGAGATGGTTTCCAAATTTGCGCTTACTATTTATTTACATTAAATTTGCAGCTCAATACAACAAACTACACAAATGATCCATTTCTTTGAAAACCAAAGCAAAACTGTTTTTGCCGTTCAAACGCAAAACGAAATTTCAGCTCAAGACATTTCAAAATTAAACTGGCTTTTTGCCGACGCGAGTAAAATCGAAACATCAGCATTGACTGGTTATTTCGTTGGCCCACGCGCTACAATGATTACACCTTGGAGTACAAATGCTGTAGAAATTACTCAAAATATGGGTATTTCAGGTATTATCAGAATCGAAGAATTTCATCCTGCAACGGAAGATTTCAGTGATTTTGATCCGATGCTTTTCCAAAAATTCAACGAATTAGATCAAGAAATCTTCACTATCAACATTCAGCCAGAACCAATTTTGGAGATTGATGATATTGCAGCTTACAACAAAGTTGAAGGTTTAGCTTTAAGCGAAGAAGAAGTTGAGTACTTAAACAATCTTTCAACTAAACTGGGAAGAAAATTAACTGACTCTGAGATTTTTGCTTTCTCACAAGCGAATTCAGAACACTGCCGTCACAAAATTTTCAACGGAACTTTTGTGATCGATGGCGAAGAAAAAGAAACTTCTCTTTTTAAATTAATCAAAAAAACATCTCAGGAAAATCCTAACGATATTGTTTCTGCTTACAAAGACAACGTTGCTTTTGTAAAAGGACCAAAAGTGCAGCAATTTGCACCAAAATCGGCAGACAAACCTGATTTTTACGAAATAAAAGAATTTGATTCGGTTATCTCTTTAAAAGCCGAAACACACAACTTTCCAACAACTGTTGAGCCTTTCAACGGTGCTGCAACAGGATCTGGAGGAGAAATCCGTGACCGTTTAGCAGGTGGACAAGGTTCGTTGCCTTTGGCTGGAACTGCAGTTTACATGACTTCTTATTCTCGTTTAAAATCCTTCGACTCCGCTCAGGACGACAGAAAATGGGAAAATGCAGTGGAAGAAAGAAAATGGTTGTACCAAACTCCAATGGATATTTTGATCAAAGCTTCGAATGGAGCTTCAGATTTCGGAAATAAATTTGGACAGCCGCTTATTACAGGTTCTGTTTTGACTTTCGAACACGAAGAAGAAAATAGAAAAATTGGTTACGATAAAGTAATCATGCAAGCGGGTGGAATTGGTTACGGAAAATTAGATCAATCAATTAAAAAGAAACCCCAAGAAGGCGATAAAATCGTGATTTTAGGTGGAGAAAATTATAGAATCGGAATGGGTGGAGCTGCGGTTTCTTCTGCAGATACAGGCGCTTTCGGTTCAGGAATTGAGTTGAATGCGATTCAGCGTTCAAATCCAGAAATGCAAAAACGTGCTGCAAATGCAATCCGCGGTTTAGTTGAAAGCGACAATAATCCAATTGTTTCGATTCACGATCACGGTGCGGGCGGACACTTAAACTGTCTTTCTGAATTGGTTGAAGAAACAGGAGGTTTGATCGATTTAGATAAATTGCCTGTTGGAGACCCTACTCTTTCTGCAAAAGAAATTATCGGTAACGAATCTCAAGAAAGAATGGGATTGGTTATTGGCCAAAAAGATATCGATACCTTACAAAGAATCGCTGACAGAGAGCGTTCTCCAATGTATGAAGTTGGAGACGTAACGGGAGATCACCGCTTTACTTTCGAATCAAAATCTAACGGTTCTAAACCAATGGATTACGCTTTGGAAGATTTCTTTGGAAGTTCTCCAAAAACGGTTATGACCGACAAAACTATCGATAGAAAATATGCTGATGTTACTTATTCGGCAAATGATTTCGAAAGTTATTTAAAAGACGTTTTACGTTTAGAGGCTGTTGCTTCAAAAGACTGGCTGACAAACAAAGTTGACCGTTGTGTTGGAGGAAAAGTGGCGAAACAGCAAACTGCTGGTCCGTTACAATTGCCATTGAACAACGTGGGTGTAATGGCATTGGATTTCTTAGGAAAAGAAGGAATCGCAACTTCTATCGGGCACGCTCCTATCGCTGCTTTGATTGATCCTGTTGCGGGATCTAGAAATGCAATTGCAGAATCGTTATCCAACATTATCTGGGCTCCGATTAAAGATCAGTTAAAAGGAATTTCATTATCTGCAAACTGGATGTGGGCTTGTAAAAACGAAGGTGAAGACGCTCGTTTATACGCTGCTGTTGAAGGTTGTTCTGAATTTGCAATTGAATTGGGAATCAATATTCCGACAGGAAAAGATTCACTTTCAATGAAACAAAAATATCCAAATGACGAAGTAATTGCACCTGGAACGGTTATTATTTCAGCAGCTGGAAACTGTACAGATATTAAAAAAGTGGTTGAGCCTGTTTTACAGAAAAACGGAGAATCAATCTATTATATCAATTTGTCTCAGGATGATTTCAAATTAGGAGGTTCGTCTTTTGCACAAATCAGAAATACAATCGGAAAAGAAACTTCTACAATTAAAGATGCTGCTTTCTTCAAAAATGCATTTAATACTATTCAGGATTTAATCGGCGAAAGCCAAATTTTAGCTGGACACGACATCGGAAGCGGTGGTTTAATTACTACTTTATTAGAAATGTGTTTTGCTGATGTAAATCTTGGAGCTAAAATTAACTTTAGCGCTTTCGCGGAAAAAGACTTATTGAAAATCCTTTTCGCAGAAAACATCGGAATCGTATTCCAAGCAAAATCTGATTCAGCTGTTGAAGCTAAATTAAACGCTAACAACATCGAATTCTTCAAATTAGGAAAAGCGACAACGGATGAGACTTTAGACCTTGGACATTGGACTTTAGACATAAAAGCTTACAGAGATATCTGGTTTGAAACTTCATACCTATTAGATCAAAAACAATCTAAAAATGGAACTGCAAAAGCACGTTTCGAAAACTATAAAAATCAGGTTTTAGAGTATACTTTCCCTGCACATTTCACAGGAAAAGCGCCTGTAATTGACAATTCTAAACCAAGACCAAAAGCAGCAATTATCCGTGAAAAAGGAAGTAATTCTGAGCGTGAAATGGCAAACGCAATGTACTTGGCGGGATTTGACGTAAAAGACGTTCACATGACCGATTTAATTTCTGGCCGTGAAACGCTGGAAGATATTCAGTTCATTGGAGCTGTTGGAGGATTCTCTAACTCAGACGTTTTAGGTTCTGCTAAAGGTTGGGCTGGAGCTTTCTTATACAACGAAAAAGCAAAAACAGCTTTAGATAATTTCTTCAAAAGAGAAGATACTTTATCTGTCGGAATCTGTAACGGTTGCCAGTTGTTTATGGAATTAGAAGTGATTAATCCAGAACACGAAGTTCACGGAAAAATGTTGCATAACGACAGTAACAAACACGAAAGTATTTTTACTTCTGTCAAAATTCAGGAAAATAATTCTGTGATGTTATCGACTTTGGCAGGAAGCACTTTAGGTGTTTGGGTTTCTCACGGAGAAGGTAAATTTAATTTACCAATGGGTGAAGAAAACTACAACATTGTTTCTAAATATGCTTACGAAGGATATCCAGCAAATCCTAACGGTTCTCATTATGACGTAGCTATGATGTGCGACAAAACGGGAAGACACTTGGTTACGATGCCTCACATCGAGCGCTCGACTTTCCAATGGAACTGGGCTTATTATCCAAATGACAGAAATGACGAGTACACACCTTGGCATGAAGCTTTTGTCAATGCAAGAAAATGGATTGAGAATAATAAATAATCAAACAAAAAAATGAACAAACTACCGTTATTGCTTATAATCTTAATGTCGTCATTTTTATTTTCTTGTGAAAGCAACGACAAAACACCAGAAATTGAAAAAATTAATGACGATTACAAACTTCTTTCAGTTACTTCTGAAGGAAAAATTTTTGAAATAGGCAATAACAGTGGAAAAACAATTAATATTGGACAAATCAAAAATTCAGCAAATTTGATTATGCTTCCAACTATTTGTAATGTAGGCTCAAAAATCTATGCATTCGAAGCTACGTATATCCCTAAGCCAAATATTTTAATTATTTATGATAAATTAACTGGAACAACTACAACGAAACAGATTGTTTTTCCAGCATCTCTTAGAGAAACCATGTATGATCCTTTAATCTCAAATTTAGAATATAGTGGTTCTGAACTTGTTGCCATAGTTAGTGAAACTAACGCTAATGAGTATCAACCAAATAAAATTATATCGATAAACATTGAAAATTATCAAACAACTGATTTAGGCATTAGTTTTTCTCAGAGTTCATTAACTAGCACAGAACTTATCAATAATAAATTATATGTTTCAACTAGAGTTGATGGGCTTTTAGAAATAGATCTTATTAACAAAACAATCAAAGAGTTGCAAGCAAACGGTTCTAAAGTAAGTGCAACAAGATTGGCTAAAATTAATAATACAAAACTAGGTCTAATGCAGTTAGGAGTACCAAAAGTCGTAAATGGAGTAAAGCCTTTTGAATTTAGTCTAAGCAACAATTTATTATCTGATAAATCTTCAAACAATATATATGCATTAGGAAATACTACAGGAGGAACAATATCTTACAATAATGAGTATCTCGATTTAGTGTATCGTATGGCAGACTCAAAATTTGGAATTTTAAAAATTAATTACGAAAATAATTCAACAAAATTTGTAGACCTTGATAGAACTATTTTAGGATCGAATGCAATAATTGTAGATGTTATTAAATAGTTCTACGTAAGTATATTTTTTAAAGCGCCTGTAAATTCGGGCGTTTTTTTTGCCATTTTCAAAAAATAGTTTTTACCAAATCTTGTCATCCGAGGAACGAGGACACGAGCGATAGCGAACTGGCGAAGCAATCTCCGCAAGAAAATCTGCAAAGATTGGCAACTTTTCTGTGCGGAGCTACTTGCGGAGATTCCTCGTTCCTCGGAATGACAAACGTTTCGTTAGATATGATTTTAGAAGAAGAAAAAACACTATTTAAAAGTATTCTAAGATTAATTTAATGGTATCTTAAGACAGTTTACGCAAGCGTAACGCTTTTGAGTAAATATCTTTGTCTCATGAAAAAATGGAAACAAAATTTACTCGCCGCAATTCTCTTATTCACTATAAGCCAAATCTCTTTTAGCCAGAAAACAAATTCTATAAACGGAACTGTTACGGATGGAAAAAATCCGATTGAGTTTGCCGATGTGATTTTAAAACTTGTAACCGATACAACCAAAACTGCAGCGTATGCTACAACCGATTCTTCTGGAAAATTTATTCTGGAAAATATACAACCCGAAGAATATATTTTAAAACTTCATTTGATTGGTTTTAAATCCTACAATCAGAAAATAAAATATACTGGTTCTTCTATCTCTCTTAGCAATATTGTTTTGCAAGAAGATGCCAATCTTTTAAATACTGTTGTTGTCAATTCTGAGAAAAAACAAATTCAAAAAACGGCTGAAGGTTTTGTTTTTAATGCGGTTTCAAATATTTCACAATCGGGCGGAACAGCGATTGATATGCTGAAAAACATCCCAACGATTTCTGTCGATGCTGATGATGCGATTTCGTTAAGAGGAAAAACGCCTTTGATTTTAATTAACGGAAAAAATTCTGCCATTACAGACATGAATCAGATTCCGGCAAGCAGCATTGAAAGCATTGAAATCATTACAAGTCCGACCGCAAAATACGACGCCAATGCTGAAAGCGGAATCATTAATATTAAACTTAAAAAGAACAATCTGAACGGAATAAATGGTGCCGCAGTTCTAAGTGCCGGTTTTGGAGCCAAAGGAAGATTAAACAGTTCTGCTCTTTTAAATTATAAAAACGACAAATGGAATGTTGGTCTGACGTATGACAATCGTTTTGCAGGAAGAACAAAAAGCATAAAAGGCGAAAGAACCAATTATTTTATTGATGATGAACATTACATTCTTCAAACAAGACATGACGAACGAACAGAAGGTTTGCAGAATTTAAAATTCAATCTTGATTTTTCACCTAATGAACGAAATATATTTTCATTTGAAGCTTTAGGAAACTTGGAAAACAAAGACAATGATGAAACTTTAAATACAGTAATTTTCAATAATTCTAATCAGTTTTTCTCGGCTAATGAACGTCATTCGTTAGAAATACAAAATGCAAAAGCGGCAGAAATGGCTTTCAATTACGACCGCAAATTTTCTGATGATCGAAAAAGTTTAAACGCAAATATTACGACTTCTTTCAATTTTGACAGAGAAAATACTGATATCGACACCAATAATTATAATCAAAACGGAGGGCAAATTGGTGATACTTTCTGGCAGAAAACACATAATTACGAAAAAGAAAATATCTCAAATGCTATTTTAAACTACACGTTTCCGATTTCGCAAAAATCAACAGTTGAAACGGGTTACAAAGGAACTTTTAGGTTTTACAATGCCGATTTCCAAAGCGCTGATTTTGTTAATGGCGATTATGTTGCAAATCCGCTTACGAGTAATATTTTTGATTTTAACGAACAGATAAATGCTTTCTATGGCGTTTTGAATTCTTATTCTGGCACTAAAGAAAATCAGAAATGGAACTATTATTTGGGACTTCGTGCTGAACAAGTTTCAAACAATGGAAAAACAGAAAATGGAAGCGATAATTTTTCTAATAATTATGTAAAATTTTTCCCATCTGCATCTGTGCAATTGAATTTACAATCTGATGAGTTTTTAAAATTTGGTTACAGCAAACGTATCAACCGCCCAGATTTAGATGATTTGAATCCGTTTGTTGATATTACCGATGCTTTAAATCCGCATGGAGGAAATCCGTATTTAAAACCAGAAATCATTCATATCGTAGAAGTGAATTATAATAAGGAATGGGATAAATATTCGCTTTCGGGGAATGCTTTTTATAGAAATGCTAATAATACCATCAGACAATATTCTATTCTTCAAGACGATGGCTCGGTTTTATCTCAGCCTCAAAACATTGGAAATATGGTTACTTACGGTGTTGAAGGCATCTTCAGTTTGAAACCATTTTCATTTTATGATGCTAATATCAGCTTGACTGCTTTTCAGCAAAACATTAGCGGAAGCGATTTACCAGGTTCCGAAGATGTGGTTAACAGCACTTTCAGCTGGTACGGAAAAGTCATTAATAACTTTATTCCGTGGAAAGGCGGAAAACTTCAAATTATCGGAAATTATAATTCGGCTGTTGCCACTCCGCAAGGAAAAAGAATTCCGATTTACAATGTAGATATGGGATTTCAGCAAAAATTAGGAAAAGGAAATACTCGATTAGGATTGGTTGTGACCGATATGTTCAACACGTTAGAAAGCGGTTATAAAAACAATACGCTTTTATTTAAAAACAGCAGAACTTCAAAATCTGACACTAGAGCTTTGATGGTAACATTTGCCTACACTTTTAGATCTGATTTTAAAGAAAATTTATTAGAAAATCAGTTTTCAACGGAGTAAAAACTTACTTGAAATTATAAAAGAAGAAAAATTTCATTCTTGTATTTTTAAGCTAGAATTCTATTGAAAATTTGAATTATATTAGCCAAAAGAAATCAGCACAACAGATTTTTTTAAAGCCCCAAAACACTTAATCCTACATAGAATGAAATTTTTACATTTATTAGTGGTAACGCTATTTTTTACTGCCTTTCAATTGCATTCGCAAGTACAAGTCGATCAGATTACCCATAATTCTAAAGAGCGTTATATCACTACAACAATTGGTTACCCAGTTCAGGGAACTTATGCTCCATTAAAGCAGAAAGAGCCGATTACCGTTTTAAATCCAGACGGAACAGGTTTTATTCAGGCTGAAGATTTAAGCAAACAAAAAATCAATTGGGGAATTGAATGCTCGCAAGAAGGTGTTCCCGTTTTTAAAGAAGGATTCAATAGTGCTTCTTACACTTTCTGGTACAGACCAAATGACAGCAACGAATGGTATTACTCTCAATTTTCTATTCATTTTACTAAGAAAAAAATGTTTTTAATGGGCGAAAGAGTAAAAGCTTACGAGGATTATAACGTACAATAGCTTTCAAAAAGAAGCTTCAAATTAAATATTTCTTGATTTTTTAGAAATTTCTCAGAGAAAAAGAAAACGTTTTCGCTGATTTTTAATAGTCTCTATAAATTTTCCCATTAAATTTTATAAAACTGAAAATCATACCCAAATTTTATTTAATTTGCAATAAAATTCAATATATTAAACATGGTTTCAATCACACGCCTTTTTGATTTTCCCTATTATCAACAAGAAACTTACAACCTTCCAGTTGCTCTTGCAACCAAAAAAAATGGAGTCTGGGAAAAAACATCTAGCCAAGAATATATTGCTAAAGCAAATGCTGTTTCGAGAGCACTATTGCGTATGGGTGTTCAGAAAGATGATAAAATTGCCTTAATTACTTCGAATAACAGAACGGAGTGGAATATAATGGATATTGGTATTTTGCAGACTGGCGCTCAAAATGTCCCTATTTATCCAACAATTGCAGAAGAAGATTACGAATATATTTTAAACCATAGCGGGAGTATTTACTGTTTTGTTTCTGATGATGAAGTGTATCAGAAAGTACAGGCTATCAGAGCTAATGTGCCTTCTTTAAAAGAGGTTTATTCTTTTAATGAAATTCCAGGCTGTAAACACTGGTCAGAATTACTGACTTTAGGTGAAGACGAAAGCAATCAAAACGAAGTTGAAGCTAGAAAAGATAGCATCAAAACAGAGGATTTAGCTACTATTATTTATACTTCTGGAACAACAGGAAGACCTAAAGGCGTTATGCTTTCGCACAAAAATATTGTATCGAATGTTTTAGACAGCGCGCCAAGAATTCCATTTGATCCAGGAAAAAGCACTGCGTTAAGCTTCTTGCCTATCTGCCATATTTTTGAAAGAATGATTTTGTACATCTATCAGTATTATGGTGTATCGGTTTATTTTGGAGAATCGATTGAAAAAATTAGCGATAACTTAAAAGAAGTTCGTCCAACTGTAATCACAGCTGTACCAAGACTTTTAGAAAAAGTTTACGATAAAATTTATGCAAAAGGTGCAGAACTGACAGGTATTAAGAAAAAGCTGTTTTTCTGGGCTATTGATTTAGGTTTAAAATACGAACCATACGGAGCAAATGGTGCTTGGTATGAATTCCAATTAAAAATTGCCCGCAAACTGATTTTCAGTAAATGGAAAGAAGGTTTGGGAGGAAATTTAGATTTAATGGTTTCTGGAAGTGCCGCTTTACAGCCACGTTTAACTAGAGTTTTTGCTGCTGCAGAAATTCCAGTTATGGAAGGTTACGGCTTATCTGAGACATCTCCGGTAATTGCGGTTAACGATCAAAGAAACAAAGGTTTTAAAATTGGAACCGTTGGAAGACCAATTCGTAACCTCGAAGTTAAAATTGCTGAAGACGGCGAAATTCTATTAAAAGGACCAAACGTAATGTTGGGTTACTACAAAGATCCTGAAAAAACCGCTGAAGCAATTATAGACGGTTATTTCCACACGGGAGACATCGGAGAAATTGACAGCGAAGGTTTCTTGAAAATTACAGATCGTAAGAAAGAAATGTTCAAGACATCTGGAGGTAAATATATCGCGCCGCAAATGATTGAAAATGCCATGAAACAATCTCGTTTTATTGAGCAGATTATGGTTATTGGCGAAGGCGAAAAAATGCCTTCTGCGTTTATTCAGCCAAACTTTGAATTTGTAAAAGAATGGGCAAAAATCCATAAAATTGCTTTAGGAAATTCGATAGCTGAAATCGCTGCAAATCCAGAAGTAATAAAGCGTATTGATAGTGAAGTAGAAGAAATCAACAAAAAGTTTGGTCACTGGGAACAAATTAAACGTTTTGAACTGACACCTGATGTTTGGTCAATTGATGGCGGACAACTGACTCCTACCTTAAAATTAAAACGTAAAATCATTAAAGAAATCTACAAAGATCTTTACGCAAAAATCTACGGAAATAGTTAATAAATCAAAATAATATAACCAAAACGAAAGGGCTGTCTGAATTAAGACAGCCTTTTTTAATATCAAAAAAACGGGTATTTTTACTTTAAACCCTAAACTATAAATGGTGTATTTTTAGGCTTTCTTTCATTTAAAACTGAAAATATGCTTTGGACCATTCTCGAACCGTTATGGAAACGTACTTTAAATCGTGAAAACACGAATCTAGACTTTACCAACTGGGACAACGAAATTAAAGCGCTGTATCAATTAGGAATTGGAATGGAAGATACTTTGCACTTTTTACATGCTGAAAAACCCGATTTTGAAACTTTCAAAACATGGATTACTAAACGAAAACAAAATAATGCGGCAGAAATAGAAGATTTAACCGAAAATGTATTGTCGGAACAAGATCTAGAATTTTGGAATGAGAACGGTTACATCATAGTGAAAAATGCTATCTCTAAAGAAGATTGCGAAGCCACACAAAAAGCAATTTGGGATTATCTAAAAATGGATCCGAATAAAAAAGAAAGCTGGTACCAGAGACACGAAGACCAAAGAGGATTAATGCTTAATTTTTCGGATCATGAAACGCTGAACCGCAACCGTTTTTCGCCAAGAGTAAAAAAGGCGTATGAACAGCTTTATAAAACAACTAAAATCTATAAAACAATTGATAAAGTGAGTTTTAATCCGCCCGAAACAGGTAATTTTACTTTTCTAGGGAGTAAGTTGCATTGGGATATGAGTTTGAAAAAACCGCTGAATTACGCATTTCAAGGCCTACTTTATTTAACCGAATGCGGAGAAAATGATGGAGCCTTTCATTGTGTTCCCGGTTTTCATAACCAAATTAATGAATGGCTGGACCAACTTGAACCGAATGAAAACCCAAGGGAGAAAGCGTTACAAACATTGCAGCCAAAACCCATTATTGGCGATGCTGGTGATTTTGTCATCTGGCATAATGCGCTCCCGCATTGTGCAACACCAAACAAAGGAGAAACCCCACGAATGGTTCAATATCTAACTTATCTGCCAGATGATTACAATGCCGCTGGTGAATGGATTTAAATTCTTGAGCAATTGTAAAACGCGAAAAACTGTAAATGCAACGATTTACAGTTTTCTACAGTTATCAGCTATCCTTTGATAACTGCGATTAACAAATTAAATTCTAGTTTTTAAGACACCAATTCAAAATCTTAGCAATGTTTTTGGCATCGTCAATTCCGCGATGGTGCGTTCCTTCTAATGGAATATTCAATAATTGAAGCGCACCGTTCATTCCTGTTGGTTTAACCAAGTCAAACTTTTCAGCAAAATGCTCTTTTACATTGATATGCTCCCCTCCCATTGGATACGAAATTCCGAAAGATTTACATTGTTTTTTAAGCATATTCAAATCGTACTGACCGTAACTTGCCCAAGTATACAAATCGGGATTATACTCATCAATAAGCTGATTGATAGCCTCTTCGAAACTAATACCATTTTCATCAAGTAAATCCTGGGTAATGGTTGTTAATTCCGTACAAAACAAACTAACGCTCGAACGCTGTGGTTTTACCAAAATTCCCTTGTTCTTAGAAATTTCGCCAGTTTGGGTATCCAATACGGCCAAACCGATTTCTATAATTTCATTTTGCTGCCCGCTCGGGACTGCGCCTTGCCAACACGTGGCTTCTAAATCGATAATAATAATTTTATCTGTAGTTTTCATTTTTTTTAATTTTTAAATAATTGTGTTTAATCTTTTAACCGCAAGGGCCGCAAAGATTTACGCAAAGAAACGCTAAGATTAGTTTCACGCATTTGAACAGATTTGAGCAGATTTTTAGTAATCTCCTTCAAATCTTTAAATCTGTGGCTAAAAAACTTTGTGTCTTAGCGCCTTCGTGGCAAAATTTTAGAAAAACAAGCTTTTAAAATCTCTAAAGAAACTTTTCTCCTTTGACTTTTTTTCAGGTTTTTCTTTTTTTCCAGAGCTCTTCTTTTTTTCAAAAACAGCTTTAGCTTTTTCAAGCTTTTTAACTGATTTTATCTCTTCAGTTTTAGACATTTCGTAAAACTTTTTGAAAGGACGTGGCTCAAAATCAACCAAAATAGCTGCCATATTTATAGCATCAATGTTTGATGGATCTGTTTCTCCTTTAAAGAACGTTTCGATAGGTCTGAATTTGTCTTTCTTTTCCTTAAACTTGTTCTTTTTGGTGTGATCGAAATCTAACCCCAAAAGATTCTTGAAAACGTTCAAGTCATCTTGAGTTGGGTTATTTTCGAAAATAAGCCAGCACAAATCACGAAGTTTACCACGAGAAGGCTTGTACAAATAATCAAAATATTGACCGCCTTTTTCTATCTCGTATTTTTTTCTAATTGCTTTTTTGTATATTTCTAGTGTATTGTTTTGCATGGTATTTACTTTTTTGTAATTCTTGGAATCTCAGGAAATCGAAGGCTTTCTGGGAAATCCAATATCACAAAAGTTCAAAGCACCCTTGCTTTACCAGAGAAATATCTCTAAATGATATATATCGTTTCCCTAAAATTTGCCTTTTCATTCCATAGGCTAATGAGTTCTAAATCTGCTCGTTTAATCGAGGCAAATGAAGATTCACTTAACTCCACTGTATCTGTTTGACCGGTATTAAGACCAGACGAAAATCCTATTTCTTGATTCATCCTTAAATTTTTATTATTAAACTTTATTTATGTGCCATTAAGACACGAAGTCTCTTTTTTCTTTTTAAAATTTTTAGCGCCTTATTGCCTTCGTGGCAAAAAAGCATAAAAAAAGCACCCGATTAAAGGTGCTTCATAACAAATACGATATAACTATCCTAATGCTTATATTGATGCACCGACATATTTAACCATTCACGACATAGAGTCGAGGCTGCTAATCCTTGGTTGTTTATGTTTAGTTTAAAATCCATTTTATATGTTCTATTTATTAAAATCATTCTTGCTGCTGTTGTTGTTATAAAACTATTTATTACGATTTTGTTTGGCAAAGATAATGTTGAAAAATTCATATTTCCAAATATTTTTTAAGATTATTTTTCTGATAATCAATTAGTTAAACCAAAAATATAAGCAAAGAAATTCCTGTCCGCATACTGGTGCAGATTTCTCTTTTGTATCAAATGACTGTCGCTCATCGGGTTACTCTCCAAGACTATCTTTCGCTATTTTGATTAATCATTAAACATTTGGTTAAATTTTTTTTTTAGTTTTTTTTAGTTATGGTTTGTTTTCTTTATCATTTTCCTGTCATGTTGAGCGAAGTCGAAACATCTCTTTTGTCACACTGAGCGAAGTCGAAGTGCTCGCAAAACTGTTTTAAACAAAAAAAGCATCCTAAAATGAGGACGCTTTTCTATTTTTTATGATGAGTTTGACTCTAATTCTACATTTCAATTTCATAAAAACACAGATTACATCCTGATACTTTAGCTGGAAGTGATCCGGCTAAGTGGTCAAAATATTTTGTTACTGAAAGTGTCATATGTATTTTTCTGTTTTTTAATTACAGGTACAAATGTACTATTTTATTTCATAATTTAACAAAAATTGTTAAAAATGTTAAAAATAATAATTTCAAAAAAGAACTGTTTTCAACATATATTTTTCTCTATCTTTCTTAAAATGAAGCTCAAATTAGACGCAGATTTTACGGATTCGCTTTCGCGAAAACGCAGATTTAAACGGATTTTTCTTTTATCTATCTTTAAATATTGAAAATCTTAGGGATTAAAAGTTGGTTTTGAAAATAAAAAAATACCCCGCAAACTTGATATTTGCAGGGTTGAGTTTTTATTGGTTTATTTTTAAACTAGCGCAAGCCTTATAAATTTGCTTGTCTGAAAACGGAGCTAAAGTTTCTGCCAGATTTCTGCTTGTTCGTAAACAGCTTAGCATTTTTTGCCTTAATAAAATATCGTCGCCAAATTCTGTATGCATAAGGAGCTCGAAGATTTCCTGCAAATACATTGGCTGTTCTTTGTAATCTCCATCAAACATTTCGTCTGAAAGGAAATTAAGTACGGATGGCACTACATCACGATGTGTTGGTTTTTGATTTTCTTTTTGCATAGTCTGAAAATATTAAACACACGAAACCCACGATCGGTTGTGCAAAAACATTCCAAGGAATGAGATTAGGGCTATCACTAGCACCCTCAACGTAACGTGGGTTCGCTTATATTAAACTTAAAAATAATTTTTAAGGATTTCTCCTTGGTGTAATGTTTTTGCTCTGCAAAGATATGCTTTTATTTTAAAAAGAAAGAAAAAGCTTACTTTTTTTTTGTTTTTTTTAAATTCCAATGCGTAGTATAGGATGGAAAACAAGAATAGCGATTATTAAATTTGATTTTCAAGCTAGAATAATTATAACTTATCAACATCTATTAAATTATCACCAAACCATTCTTTAGCAGTTTCAAATATTAAAGCATTTTCTGTTTCATTTATACCGTGATAATATACTGCCAATTCTTCTTTCGCTCTCGTACAACATACATAAAATATTTTTTGTGTTCTTTCTAAAACATTCTTACTTCCATTCTTTTCAAAAAGATATTTAAAATTGTAGTCATTCCATTTCCCATTATCAAGCACGACTAATACATTGTCAAACTCATCCCCCTTAGTTTTATGCTGAGTAGAAAATGGTGTTTTTCCTTCTAAATAATTGTACAAATTTATGAATTCTGTAAAACTTACTTCTTTGACTTTATCATAGAGATATTTCTTTTCATCTTTAAATCTATTAAATCTATCATCTCTATTGCTATTTAAAAATCCTGTTTCATTAACAAAATCTATTATATCCTCTATTTTTTCATTTGACTTTGATTTTAAATCGCTAATGATTTTTTTCAATCTATTTTTAAAAGTTAGAATTCCCTCTCCTTCATTTTTCTTTAGATCGATTGTTTGTAAAAATTCGTTGAATTTATTCTGTTCATAAAGATCTATACAAAACTGAATTTTATACAAAAACTTAATTAGTATATCTCTGTTTGAACCTTTTTTACTTTCATCTTCTTCATTCTGTTTTTTATCATCTATTAAGTTATCTTTATCAAAAAAAAGAGATTTTACCTTTTCATACTTTTCTTCTTTTATTGTATCATATAAATGAGTATGTCTCCCATCAATACCTCTATCTATCTCTTTAATTACTTTAATTTCATAAATAAAATCGATTTCTGTAATTCCAGTTTCTTCCTTGAATAAATGAATTAATACTTTATGTTCTTCTTTAATAGTGTTGTCTTCAATTGGTTTAATTTTATCTAATAAAGCATCTATTTCAGATTCACTTGAGGTATGTATTTTTTTTAAATTTTCTATAAATTTTAATACAGTAAAAGAACTTAATCCTAAACTTTCAATTTTAGTTTTTATCTGTAATTTTAATGCACTAATTAAATCTTTAACTACAATATTTTCATCATAAGAGAAATTCGTTAGACGTATATATTTTCTAATCGCTTGTAAATACTTTACAATTGGATCTTTATCATATATCTCAATAAGACTAGGAAAACCAGCTTTGTTAGCTATTAAATTATGAGTAAGATTTAATTCTTTTGTTTCTTTAGTGTTCATAAAATCCCAAGAATGTGTATTGAACAAATTTTGTTTAACAACATTATTCTTTTCATCTTGACTATAATAAAAAATTACGTTCCCTTTTTTTACTTCTCCAGAATTTTTATCCATATTTGGTGCACTCTTATCATCTGAATGAGTTTGTTTTAAGCCATCAGTTCGTAATTCATTAGCTAAATCATAAATTTGTTTAGGATTTCTTCTGTTTTGAGTTTTCTGTACTTCTCGTACTTTATCTCCTTCTCCAATATATCCATTTAAATTCCCAATTCCACCTTCATAAATGGATTGCATTGCATCTCCAAAAAAACCTACAATAGATGTTTTTTTACTATTTTTTAAATGGTTTAAAAATATTTCTATTACTTCTTTTTGCGTATCTTGATACTCATCAATAAAAATAAAGGGAAATTTATCTTTTATTATGGAACACAATTTTACAGAGTGTTTAAACATCTTTTCCGCTAATAAAATAACTTCATCATGTGAAATTATTCCATCAGCAATTCTCAGAAAATTATCATATTTAATTTTTTCTACTTTGTCATAATAATCGAACCCAACTTTCTGATTGTTTACTGTATTAATTTTTGAATTAGCATCGTTTATTAACTCGATTAAGTTTCTTTTTAAGTCTATTTGATAATTACTTATACAATCCCAAAGAAAATCATGAATAGTGGTCACATTTACGTTTTTATGATTAACTCTTTCTTCTATCTCCTTTACAGCGGAATTAGTATAAGTCATACAAGCAATTTTCACAAACGGATTTTCTTCTGTAACTTGTCTTATTACCTGAACTAAGGAATATGTCTTACCGCTTCCAGCACCACCACTAAGTAAGAAATTATTTCCATTATCAATATGTTCAAATATTTCTTGAACCTCTACTTCCAAATCTATTCTTTTCTTAGCCATAGTAATGCTTCTCTTATATAGGCTGGAATTTGCCAATTAATAAATTCATTTTCTTCTTCTTCTGCTTGACTATATAATAAAATTTCTATTGCGAAAGCCGGCTTGCTATTTACTCCGAATTCAGCTAATTCAAAACTATTTTTATCTGTTTTAAATTTTTCTAACCATTTCTTTGTCAAAGAACCAAATCTAAACTCTTTTGTTACAGTTTTATCTTCTTCATTTATAATATCATTTTCTTGACAAATAAAATCGTAATTGATATGGAAGAACGCATCCTCAAAACTTCTAGCATGATATCCCATCTCTTCTGTTTGAAAAGCAAGTAATAATTTCCCCTTCTTATTAGAATTCCATTGTTTTCTCCTATTTTTCCGAACAATCTTCCAATCCAATTTTAAAGATTTGTAATAATTTAAATCTCTTATTCCTCCGTGAAAAAAAGCTAATGAATTATTATCTGTTAAAGAAGAATCTTTATCACTAACAGGGCATTTAATACTTAGCAATTTTTCATTACCATTTTTATAATATTGCTTTTCTCCTTTTTCATTAACATCTGATATTTGATAATAACTATCTATATCTGTAATTATAATCGATTTGACACCGATAAAATCAATAAATTTCTCAAAAATAAAAGAATGCGCCCCAACTTCAACAATAGATATATTTTGTGAAAGTAATTCTAATTCATTATCAAGTAAAACTTCTTCTAAATCAATTTTTCGCATCATTGCAGGTAACAAAATTCTCTCAGTATCTCCTTCAATAAAAATTGCTTTATCTGCAAAGAATAACTCAGATCTATTTAGTGTTAGATATTGTTTCAAAAATTTAAAATTTTGCTCTTGTCCTGCTTCTATATATTCATTTTCTAAATCTTTTAAATTCTTTGACTTAACATTATTTTGGCTTTCTTTCTTTAAATATTTTATTGCATTAAAATCTTTACAATTAGAAACAATATGTGATGAGTGTGTAGATATTACATATTGAAGTTTTTTATCTTTACATCCACTTTTTAAGATACCTTCTTCTAAAAGTGATTTTATGTTAGTTATAAATACATATTGCATTTGTGGATGGGTATGTGCTTCTGGTTCCTCAATAAACAACAAATTTATATCCGCGGGTTTTTCATCTTTAGCCCTTTTGAATTCCTGAAGAAGAATTTCAATTTCAAAAATCATACTAATGAGATTCATATACCCCAAACCATTATAAAACTCTGGTAAAGAATTAGAGCTATCATGTTCATAAACTACAGTAGTATTACCCTTTAGTAATTCTCTTCTTTCCAATGATGAGATTACTTTTATTACTGATTCCCCTTTCTTTATTCCTCCAAATTGACCAACTTTGGTAACTATTTTCTCAAAAAGAGTATTGTAAACATTAGTAAGTGTTTCGTCTGTTTCACTTAATGTTTCCTTAAATTCCTCTATACTTTTACTATCTTCTTCATTCTTTTCACTTCTTTCATAAATTTGTGATGTCTGAGAAGAAAGAGTTTTATCTGCTTCTTTATTAGTGACATTCCTTCTGGCACTTATATATTTGAAATTTATAACATTCTTTAAATTTACTTTAGTTGAATTGTTATCTAAATCAATAAATTGGTCTTCAAGTAAAACTTTATTTTTATAATCGCATGCTATGGACTTCTTTCTATGATGAAAATATTTATCTTGATATAACTTAAAAAAAATGTCAAACCCTTTTTCTCTGTATAATTTTCTTTCGTTTTCAGGTTTACCTTTTTCTTTTTCTATAGATTCTTGTAATTTTCTTTTCTCTTCAATTTTAAAAGCTTTAAAATCTGACCTAAACAACTTGTAATCATTAAAATGCAAAGAATAATCATATCCTAAAATCAAATAATTATTATCAGGATCTAAATCCATCATTAATTTTGATATGTTTTCAAAGTCATCTTCATCCGTATAAGAAACTACCAATCTTAAAATAATTCCATGAATATTTTCATTATAATCTTTTTCTTTTAATTCATCAGGAGATTCTATTAACTTCCTAATTTCTTCCTTGTACGATATATTGAAATCATCTGACGAAATTTTTTTATTTTCAGATTGATTAATAAACTTATCTAAGGCACTCAATATTGAAGTTTTTCCTGAATTATTTTTCCCCAAGAGGAGAGATAAATCATTCTCCAAGTCTAATGTTAAATCTTTTAAAAGTCTAAAATTCCTAATTAATACAGATTCTATTATCATATAGTTACATTATTATATTTCTATTAAAACTTATTCAATCTTTTATTTTTTGACTTTAATCCAATCCACTAGTCATAAAAAATCATATGTCGAAAAATCGATCAAATATGCTTGATATTTCTTTATATTCTTTACGGTTTTCCATAATCAGCATAATTTAAAAATTTTGGTTGTCTCCAAATATATATAAACAAAAAGCCTTCAAACCAAGTATAAACACCTGATTTAAAAGCCAACAAACAATACTTATAATTAAGATCTAAATCCCAAAAAAGTTCCTAGAATTCCTAGTCGTTTCCTCCGCAACTTTATCCAAAGCAATTCCTTTAAACTGTGCGATTGTTCCCGCTACATAAGGCAGAAAAGACGGTTCGCATCGTCGTTCGTGGTATTTCTTCAAAAGGCTGTTCGGGATGTTTTTAGGAAGCATAAACGGCGCATCGGTTTGAATCATCATTCGGTCGAGCGGTACGTACTGAATGACTTCTTTTAAATGGCTGAAACGTTTGGTATCTGAAATCGCTCCCGTAAAACCCAGATAAAATCCGTTATCGAGATAGGTTTGGGCTTCTTGCAACGTTCCTGTAAAACCATGTACAACGCCTTTTGGCAGTTTCGGCAGATAGTCTTTTGTGATATTCATAAAAGAACTAAAAGCGGCTCTTTCGTGCAAAAACAAAGGTTTATGAACTTCAATCGCCAATTCTAAGTGCGCTCTGTAACATTCTTCCTGTTTTTTTCGGGGCGAAAAATCACGATCAAAATCGAGTCCGCATTCACCAACCGAAACTACGTGTTTCTGCTGTAATAAATTCTTTAATTTCGAAATACTCTGCGCATCAAAACTTTTCGCATCATGCGGGTGAATTCCTGCCGTCGCATACAACACGCCTGGGTATTGCCGCGCAATCTTTGCCGATTCTTCGCTATTTCGTACGCTCGTGCCTGTGAGTATCATCTGCGATACGTCGGCGTCGAGTGCGTCTTGTACGACATCGTCTATGTCGTTTTGAAATTGTTTGTTGGTTAGGTTGATTCCTATGTCTATATATGTTTTCATTTTTTTTGTTTTTTGCCATGAAGGCACTAGGACACAAAGGTTTTTTTATTCTTTGTGTGGTTATTATTTTTTTTGCCACTAAGGCACTAGGACGCTAAGTTTTTTTAAATCTTGCTGAGTCGCTAAGTTTTTTGTTTCACGCAGATTTTGCAGATTCTAGCAGATTTAAAATGATTTTTATAAATAATCTGCGAGCATCTGCTTAAATCTTTTTAAATCTGCGTGAAAAAATCTTTAACCACAAAGTTTGTGCTCCTGAGGAACGAAGGATCACATCCAATATTCCTCAAAGAGAATCGCCAATCTTTGTAGAGTTTCTAATGTGATCCTTCCTTCGTCAGGATGACAAACTGGGTGTTAGACGCACTGCAGTGCGTCTCTACACTGAAAACCGCGACTGCGACTGAACACTAAACCCTGAACACTAAAAACCTGAACACTGACCACTAATCCTCACGGCTCCCGTCATCTGCCATTCTCACAAGCTTCGGCGTAAACTTCGCTACAACATCCACTAAATCTTGTTGGGCTTCCATCACTTGATTGATATCTTTATACGCCATTGGAGCTTCGTCTAGTCCGGCACCGATAAGCGTAACGCCATGATCTCTCAAGATGGATTTCATTTCGTTTTTGGTAATGTTTTTTATTGCCTGAGTTCTGCTCATTTGTCTTCCCGCTCCATGCGAAGCGGAGTTTATTGCATTTTCTTGGCCTTTTCCTCTCACCAAAAATCCTGGCGCGGTCATACTTCCCGGAATGATTCCCATAACGCCTTTTCCGGCTGGAGTTGCTCCTTTTCGATGTACGATTACTTCTTCGCCGTTCCAGATTTCTTTCCAAGCGAAATTATGGTGGTTTTCGACTTTGGCTAAAATCGTTGCGCCTAACGCTCTTTCCATTTTGTTATGGATAATTTCGTGACAAGCCGAAGCGTAATCTCCCGCCAAATTCATCGCCAACCCATATTCCTGACCTAATTGTGAATTCATATCCAAATAAGCCAAGTTTCTCGCCACTTCTGGAAGTTTACATTCGTCTTTGGCGATTTTGGTGTAGTGTCCGGCGATTGTTGCACCCATTCCGCGTGAACCAGAATGCGTCAATAAAGCGACATATTTTCCTTTTGGAATATTCATAACAGCATCGTCTTCAGCAAATTCCATAATTCCGAATTCCACAAAATGGTTTCCACCGCCCGAAGATCCTAATTGCGACCAAGCTTTATCTTTTAAGTTCTTCACAAACGGATTCATATTGAAAGTCTCGTTCTCCAAAACCGCATGATCTGATTTGTATTGACCGTGAAATCCGTGACCTGCTCCAAAAATCGAATTCGCGATTAATTCTCTTTTGAATTTAGCTTCGTTTTCAAAGTAAAAATCTTCTGGAATATCGTAAACCGACAAAGCCATTCTGCAACCAATATCAACTCCAACTCCATACGGAATAATAGCGTTTTTAGTCGCCAAAACTCCGCCAATTGGCAATCCGTAACCTTGGTGCGCGTCTGGCATTAAAGCGCCTGCAACGGTTACTGGAAGTTTCATCGCAACCTCCATTTGTTTTCTCGCACCGTCTTCGATATTCTCCAATCCGTAAGCCGAATATGCATTCGGATTTTGGTTTAAAGCAATAAAATCTTCTGGTTTTTCATTCGATTTTTCGATTAAAGCAACAGCCAGTTTGCTGAACACTTTATCGTCTATATAATTTTCTGGAGCTTCTAAAACGTTTTTATAATTCTCGATCATTTCTTCTCGTGTGAATCCGTTTCTTTTGCTGTTTATTTTTAAAGCAATTCCAATTATTTTTCCTTCAGGAAATCCTAATTCTAATATATCTGTACCGTTTATTTGTGTTTTCATCGTTTGTTTTATTTTGATAGTACAAAGGTGTTACACTACTGCGCAGTTATTTTGCGTAGTTAATTTATTTATTACGAGGTTTTCTCTCTCGCAGATTACGCAGATTTTACGACATTTTTTTTAAATCATTTTAATCCTTATAATCTGTGGCGAAAAACTTTGCGGAGACGCACAGCTGTGCGCCTCTACAAATCTTTGTCACTTTGAATGTCACTTAGTCAATTAACAATTGCGTCACCACCGCTGGGTTCATCGCCCATTGCGCTGTGTACGCCTCATCAGCGATTTCATTTTCGGTAATCGTTAAACCTTGAGCTTCTGCTTTTAGCTGTAATAAATTACCAATATTCAATTTGCTGTTCAATTTTGCCAATAGTGCCTGAACTCCTTTGAAATCCAAACCTCCCACAACCTGACCTCCGAAAGTCATCTCCAACCAAACGATTTCTCTTTTGGCTACATCCAACACTCCAAAAACCAAACCTTTGGCAACATTTTGCGTCACACGAACCTGATGATCTACACACGACGGATCGTATGCAACACCTGTTTTCTCTGAAATTTTCATCGGATATTTACTGTTCATCCACCCAACAACCAAATTTGGTGTAATACTTCCGTTGCTGTACGCATTACAAGTAAAAGTTACAAATTTTGCCTTAGCTTTCGCTAATTCATCGATGTTGATATTGATGTATTCAGCAGTTCCAATTTTATTCGGAATATTTCTGATATCACCACTATGCTGACAACCTATTGTGGTCAATCGGCCGAAAGAACAAATATCTGAACGGTCTTCGTATGCGATATGACAGCTTAAATCCATATCTAAATGTTGCGCTGGCAAGTCTTTACCCCACTGCATAAACAATCGCACTTCGTTTCCTTCAACTGGGAAACGTGTTCCCATTAAAGCAACTGGCAAATCCTGAACGGTATCGCTTCGATCCCCAATAGAAACCGGCATATTAAACAATTGCGGATCGATATAAATTGTTTTATTTGGATTTGAAACGGCCGCAAATCGTTTTTTCATAGCCAAAATAGTCAAGTCTTCGATTTGATTTTTCATTGCTTCCAACTGCGCATCATCGTACAACTTCAACAACTGATTTGATTCAATACGTTTATTTGTTCCACCCAAAGGTTTCACGCTTCTTTGCATGTTCACATCAAAATAATTTTGTGCATACATGTTTAAGGTAAACACTAATCTCGCTGGAACTTTATCGATAACTTCTTCGAAATGAGCGATTGTTTCATCGGCTCCAAACCAAAGCATATTCGAAAATAACGAACGAGCAAACAAACCTGGACGTTGTTTCAACAATCCAAATGTTTTATCGGCATCAAATTTCAATCTTGACGAATTCACTTTGCTTTGCCAAACATCGTAGACTTGGTTGTAGAATACATCCATTAAAAAATTCAATTTCTCAAATCCTTTTCTTTTGCTGTATTCTGCCAAACGCAACGCTCGGATAAAACGAACCCACATTCCTCTTTTTGGATGCATGATTTCGCACATGGCTTCTACATCCAAATTCATATTATTCAACCAATTGGCGACCATCAAACATTCTTTTCGAGAATATTTTAGTTTCAAATCTTTTTTAGAAGCAATTCTAGCTTGTGCACTTGTATCTAACGAATAATGAAAATGCTGATTGTTTTTAGTCGCTCTTTTTATAATTGTTTTTGGTTCAATAATCTGCAGCATTCCAGTATTTTTATACCATAAATATCGCAAAATATCAGTTGGCGTTTTCAAAAACTGAGAAGCTAAATCTTCATTACCGTTTTCAATCAAAAGATCGATCACTAGCATTAAAGTTTCCTTCATTGCGATTTCAGTTTTAGGCAAAGGCAAATATTTCATAGCCATTTTTAAACTATCTACCTGAGTAGCGTCTAAAGCGGTTTTTGATTGTAATAATGAAATATAAAAATCCTCTAAATCTTTTTCATTCCACAATTCAAGGACTTTTAATTTGCTTCCTTGACCTGTGTTTTCCAGTTTACCAAATTCAAACGGAGTACCGCAGAAAGGACAACCGTTGTATCTTTCTAATGGAAAAGTGTTATCCGGAATTATATGTCCACATTGTAAAGTCGTTCCGTTTTTTGTTTGGAAAACATTTCCGAAAAACGTGATGATATGATCTATCGCAGATTCATTTGTTGGCACATTCCATTCTTTTACCAATGGCGTCCAGTTTTTATCTGTTCCTAAAACCTCTCTCAGCACTTCTAAAACCTCGATTTTATAATTTGGGCTGACATTATTTAAAGCGTGCAGTAACGACTCAGAAAATGTATATCCCAATTTTGAAACATTGGCTGCCAAAACAGATGTTGTTCCTGATAAATTTTGGTTATCATTCACGATCATTTCTGATGGAATGAAAATAGCGTTCTGACGTAAACTGATTTTTAATAATTCTTTTGTTTTCATTTTTTTTATTTTTAAAATTTAGATAATGGTGCTTCTGAGTTCTACCTAAAAGATTTTGAAGTAAGAAGCACTTGACCTTAAATTGGAGTGTAATGAATTAACTAAGCTAAAATGGAGCGGGCTACCGCGAAAAAGAAGTAAGTTAATTTTGACCCTCGTTTTTTTATTAATGATGATTTTGAAACTATGTTCGGATTCGAACCGAAATTAGCCGTGGTCTGAAGTAAGTTTCAATTGACCATTAATAGCGAAGCAGATGGGATTCGAACCCACGACACGGACATTAAAAGTGTACGAAGTAAGTTTGGATTGACCTTTTAAGGATAATTTCAAAACTACCTGCTCTACCGCTGAGCTACTGCTTCATGAGAATTGAATTGAGCGGTAATAGTATAAGTATAAATCGTAAAAGGTTTCTAGAAGTAACTTAAACTTGACCTGCTTTATTTCAATTTTTTATTTCTATGAACGTTTGTTTTATATTTCTTGAACAAAGATTTCTAAACTAGTGCGCAATTATTTTGCGTAGTTAGAAATATTATAATTTAAATTCTTCATAATGATCATTTACCTTTTCTTTAATTATCACTTTATCATTATTAAACTCAATACAACTATCTGTCCAACAATCTGAAAATTCAGTTGCAACTTCATGTCCATTTATACATAATTTATTCATACCATCTAATCCTGAACTTCCACAACAACCTTGAAATCTAATTGTATCATGATGATCTTTTAAATTATAATTATCTATTGGAACAATAATTGATTTTTTGAAAGATGATTCTTGAGTTCGAATAAAAAAATGATTTTCTGGCATTATATCAAGATCATATTCCCAAATTGCATGTGACTCAATTAACTCATTTGTCAATTCAATTTCGCATTCTTTACAGAAAATTTTAATCGTCTTCATAATTGTTTCATTTTACAGGACAAAGATTTCAAAACCACTACGCAATTATTTTGCGCAGTAAAAAAAGAATTTTAAATTTGAGTAAAATATTTACCTAGCAACATCATATAAGTCCCAGCGGGACGGCATATTTATAGCTATTTTATGATCGCTAGTAAAAAGCCCCAGCGGGGTGAAACATTTTTAAATAAAGTGTCGCTCCGCTGGAGCTTTACGTCTTGGTCCTGCAAATTAGGCTATAAATATTTCGCTTCTCTGAAGCTCTATTCAAACACATATTAATATGAATTTAAAAAAAATCTACACCAATTTACTTCTAAATATTGGCTTTTCAGAAAACGAAATTCAGCAAAACTGGCTTGATTTAGAAAAAGCATATTCCAATAAATCAAGACATTACCATAATCTGACACATTTAAAAGAAATGATTGAGAATTTTGAAATCTATCGAGATCGTCTAGAAAATCCGAAGGAAATATTATTTTCTATTTTTTATCATGATTTTGTGTATTCGACTTCAAAAAAAGATAATGAATTAAAAAGCGCAGAATATGCTTTGTCAATTTTATCTGAAAAACACCATTTAGATAAGCAATTCGTTTTTGATGCCATCTGTGCGACACAACTTCACGCGCATAACACAAACGAAGATATTAATTGGTTAATCGATTTTGATTTGAAAATCCTTGCTAAAGATTGGGAAGATTATAAAACCTATTTTGAGCAAATACGAAAAGAATACCGCATTTATCCTGATTTTCTATATAAACCAGGAAGAGCTAAAGCGCTGACGCATTTTCTGGAATATGAATTTATTTTTCAAACAAATGAATTTAGGAATTTGTATGAGGAGAAAGCGAGACAAAATATTGAAAAGGAAATTTCAATATTAACATAAAGCATATCTGTAGAGACGCACTGCAGTGCGTCTACGCAACGGATATCCACAACGTTAGACGCACTGCAGTGCGTCTCTACAATTCAAACCGAACAAAACAAACACAGCATGTCACAAAATAAAAACGCCTTAATTCGGTACAAAACAATCGATAAATGTCTGCAGAATAAATACAGGCAATGGACGCTCGAAGATTTAATCGAATGCTGTTCTCAGGCTTTGGAAGAATATGAGGGGCGTAAAATTCCGATTAGCAAACGTACCATTCAAATGGATATTCAGATGATGCGAAGTGAGAAATTGGGTTACAATGCTCCAATCGTAGTTTATGATAAAAAGTATTATAAATATGAAGACGAAGATTTTTCGATAACTGATATTCCCCTGACGGAAACCGACATGAATGTTTTGACTGAGACGGTTTCGATGCTGAAACAATTTAAAGATTTTTCTCTGTTTAGCGATGTCTCAGATATTTTACAACGTTTGGAAGATAAAATCTATTCTGAAAAATCGCATACCAAACCTGTTATTTATTTAGACAAAAACGAAAATTTAAAAGGACTTCATTATCTGGATGAAATATATCAGGCGATTATCAAAAAAATGGTTTTGATTATTACTTATAAATCTTTTAAATCGAGAGAAGAATCTAAATTTCCTTTTCATCCTTTTATATTAAAGGAATTTAATAACCGCTGGTTTTTAATTGGAAAAACTAAAAAAACACAGCCAATTGTTAATTTGGCCTTAGACCGCATTATTTCTATAGATTACGATTTTAACCTTCCTTATATAGAAGAAGAATTTGACGCTGAATCGTACTATAAAGATATTATCGGCGTCACGGTTAATTCGGGTTTACAGCCAAGAAAAATTGAGCTTTGGATTGATTCTATCAACGCTCCTTATGTCATTACAAAACCGCTCCACCCTTCGCAGCAATTAATAAAAGAAAACGACGACCATAGTATTATTGTGCAATTGTTTATTTCTCCCAATTATGAAATGGAAAGACTATTATTAGGTTTTGGCGATTCTATCGAAATTTTGTATCCAGCAAATTTACGAAATCGTATGAAAAAGATTTTGCAGTCTGCAATTGCGAGATACGAACCGGAAAGCAATAGCGAAATAAATTCATAATTTTTTGAATTAAACACAATTAAAACCAAAATAAATAAAGCAAAAAGATTTTTACGACAATAAAATTGTTAAAATCTGAAAAAAGAATAGTATATTTCAAAATAAAATAACCACAAAGCCCAGTAAATCAAGGGAATCATTTAACTAACCAAAAATTTATGGAAAAATAATATGCATGCATAGTATTTTTTGATTATATTTGAAATCGATATAGTTACCTATGAAAGACAAAACGATAGATTATATTTTGAGAGCAACATGGCAGGCTGTTTCAAGAATGTATAATGAAGAGGCTGCAAAATACGATGCCACCATGGCAACAGGCTTTGCTCTTTTAAGCATGGATAAGGAAGATGGAACACCGTCAACAGCTCTAGGGCCTCGAATGGGAATGGAAGCGACAAGCTTAACAAGGACATTAAAATCTATGGAAGACAAAGGTTTAATTGTTCGCAAAAAAAACCCAAGTGACGGAAGAGGCGTTTTGATCTATCTGACCGAATTTGGAAAAGAAAAAAGAGAATTATCTAAAAATACTGTCCTGAAGTTTAATGAGACCGTTAGAAAACATGTTTCAGACGAAAAACTGAGCCATTTTATCGAAGTTTCGGAAATCATTAACGAATTGATTCACGACAAAAACATATTTAATCAAACAGAAAACGCAGAAAAAGAATAGCATTTCGTAAGACAAGAAATAATTCGAAAACTGCAAAAAACAAACAAGTAACAAATTATGAAACGCACAATTAAAAAAATTGCTGTAATTGGATCCGGAATTATGGGTTCGGGTATAGCTTGTCATTTTGCCAATATTGGTGTTGAAGTTTTACTGCTTGACATCGTTCCTCGCGAGTTGACAGAAGCTGAAGCTAAAAAAGGATTAACTCTTGAAAGTAAAGCCGTTCGCAACCGTGTGGTAAATGACCATTTGGCGAACTCATTAAAATCGAAACCCTCTCCTATTTACAGTCAGAAATTTGCTAGCAGAATCACAACTGGAAATACGACAGACGATATGGCAAAAATTGCTAATGTTGACTGGATTATTGAAGTAGTAGTGGAACGTTTGGATATCAAAAAATTGGTTTTCGAACAAATTGACAAATTCCGCAAGCCTGGAACTTTGGTTACTTCTAATACTTCTGGTATTCCAATTCACTTTATGAGCGAAGGAAGAAGCGAAGATTTCCAACAGCACTTCTGCGGAACTCACTTTTTTAACCCTGCGCGTTACTTAAAATTATTTGAAATTATTCCTGGTCCAAAAACTTCAAATGAAGTATTGGATTTCTTAAACGAATACGGTTCTAAATTCTTAGGAAAAACTTCGGTTGTTGCTAAAGATACTCCAGCATTTATTGGAAACAGAATTGGTATTTACGGAATTCAGAGTTTGTTCCATTTAGTTAAAGAAATGGGATTGACTATTGAAGAAGTTGATAAATTGACTGGACCAGTTATTGGCCGTCCAAAATCGGCTACTTTCCGTACCGTTGACGTTGTTGGTTTAGATACTTTGGTACACGTTGCCAATGGTATTTACGAAAACTGCCCAACTGACGAACAGCACGAATTGTTCAAACTTCCTGATTTCATCAACAAAATGATGGAAAATAATTGGTTAGGAAGCAAAACTGGACAAGGCTTTTACAAAAAAGTAGATAAAGACATTCTTTCTCTTGACTTAGATACATTAGAATACCGCGCTGCCAAAAAAGCAAATTTTGCCACTTTAGAATTAACTAAAACTATTGACAAACCTATTAATCGTTTTAAAGTTTTAGTAAAAGGAACAGACAAAGCGGGAGAATTCTACCGTAAGAGTTTCGCTGGAATGTTTGCGTATGTTTCAAACAGAATTCCTGAAATCTCAGACGAATTATACAAAATTGACGACGCTATGAAAGCTGGTTTTGGATGGGAAAATGGTCCATTCGAAATCTGGGATGCTATCGGTGTTGCAAAAGGAATCGAAATCATGAAAGCAGAAGGTTTAGAGCCTGCTGCATGGGTAAACGAAATGTTAGCATCTGGAAGCGACAGTTTCTATACTGTAAAAGAAGGTGCTACTTATTTCTACAACCTTCCAACAAAATCACAAGTAAAAGTTCCTGGACAAGATTCATTTATTATTCTAAACAACATTCGCGAAAGCAAAAAAGTTTGGAGCAATAGTGGGGCAATCATTCAGGATTTAGGAGACGGAATCTTAAACTTAGAATTCCAATCTAAAATGAATACAATTGGTGGCGATGTTCTTCAAGCTATCAATAAAGCGATTGAATTAGCTGAAAAAGAACATCAAGGTTTGGTTATTGGAAACCAAGCTGCGAATTTCTCTGTTGGAGCAAATATCGGAATGATTTTCATGATGGCAGTTGAGCAGGAATACGACGAATTGAACATGGCTATTAAATTATTCCAGGATACTATGATGCGTGTTCGTTATTCTTCAATTCCAGTTGTAGTTGCGCCTCACGGAATGACTTTTGGCGGTGGATGCGAAATGAGCTTACATGCTGATAAAGTAGTAGCTGCTGCAGAAACGTACATGGGATTAGTTGAATTTGGTGTTGGAGTTATCCCTGGTGGTGGTGGTTCTAAAGAATTGACTTTAAGAGCTTCAGATTTATTCCGCAAAAATGATGTGGAATTGAATGTTCTTCAAGAATATTTCTTGACTATCGCAATGGCAAAAGTATCCACTTCTGGTTATGAAGCTTTTGACACTGGACTTTTACAACACGGTAAAGATATTATCGTAGTAAACAAAGACCGTCAGATTGCTGAAGCTAAAAAACATGCGTTGTTAATGGCAGAAGCGGGTTATACACAACCAATCAGAAGAAACGATATTAAAGTTCTAGGAAAACAAGCTCTAGGTATGTTCTTAGTAGGAACTGACCAAATGGAAGCTGGAAAATACATCTCTGAACACGACAAGAAAATCGCTAACAAACTGGCTTACGTAATGGCTGGTGGTGATTTATCTGAAGCAACTTTAGTTTCTGAACAATATTTATTAGATATCGAACGTGAAGCTTTCTTGAGTTTATGTACAGAGCGTAAGACTTTGGAGAGAATACAATACATGCTAACTAAAGGAAAACCTTTGAGAAACTAAAAGCCTCGGAGAGGCAACCTGTTTGTAGAAAAATGAAATGATGTTTTTTGATTTAGCTCCGTAGGAGCGACCTGTTATTATGGCTAATACATATTCACAAATTTATATTCAAATTGTTTTTGCAGTAAAAGGAAGAGCAAATTTGATAAAAGAAGAAAACCGTGAAGAATTACACAAATTCATAACAGGTATTGTTTCAAACAGAGGTCAAAAATTATTATCGATTTTCGCAATGCCAGATCACGTTCATATTTTAATTGGAATGAAACCAAACCTTTCATTATCAGATTTGGTAAGAGATATTAAAGCAGGTTCATCAAAATTTATTAATGATAATAAATGGATCAATACAAAATTTAATTGGCAGGAAGGATTTGGAGCTTTTTCTTATTCGAAAAGTCATTTAGATAATGTGGTGAAATACATTCTAAATCAAAAAGAGCATCATAAAAAACAAACATTTAAAGAAGAATATCTTTCATTTTTAGAAAAATTTGAAATTGAATATGATGAAAAATATTTATTTGAATGGATTGAATAAAACAGATTGGTAAAACAGGTCGCTCCTACGGAGCTTCTAAATACATACCTAAATTAATGCTACAAACAGTAGGCCTCTACGAGGCAATTCGTAACATAACTACTAAAGTACGCGCATTAAAAAAGCCTCAGAGAGGCAATCTGTTTGTAGAAAATATAATTTAAATCGCAATTTAGCTCCGTAGGAGCGACCTAAAGATATCAAAAACAATTAAGAATTATGAAAACAGCATATATAGTAAAAGCATATAGAACAGCAGTTGGAAAAGCTCCAAAAGGTGTTTTTAGATTTAAAAGACCTGATGAATTAGCTGCTGAAACCATTCAGTTTATGATGAATGAACTGCCTGATTTTGACAAAAAACGTATTGACGACGTTATGGTTGGAAATGCAATGCCAGAAGCAGAACAAGGACTTAACGTTGGGCGTTTAATTTCTCTTATGGGATTAAAAGTTGAAGACGTTCCTGGAGTTACAGTAAACCGTTACTGTGCATCTGGATTGGAAACTATCGGAATGGCGACTGCTAAAATCCAGTCAGGAATGGCAGATTGTATCATCGCTGGTGGAGCAGAAAGCATGAGTTATATTCCGATGGGGGGCTACAAACCAACTCCTGATTATAAAGTTGCTGCTGCTGGTCACGAAGATTACTACTGGGGAATGGGTTTAACTGCCGAAGCTGTTGCTAAACAATACAATGTTTCTAGAGAAGATCAGGATGAGTTTGCTTACAATTCTCATATGAAAGCTTTGAAAGCACAGGCAGAAGGAAAATTCGATAAACAAATCGTTCCAATTACGGTTGAGCAGACTTTCATCAATGAAAATGGTAAAAAAGAAACTAAATCATACGTTGTAAATAAAGACGAAGGACCAAGAGCCGGAACTTCTAAAGAAGCTTTAGCAGGTTTAAAACCAGTTTTCGCCGCTGACGGAAGTGTAACGGCTGGTAACTCTTCTCAGATGAGTGATGGTGCAGCTTTCGTTTTGATCATGAGCGAAGAAATGGTAAAAGAATTAAATCTTGAGCCAATTGCACGTTTGGTAAACTTTGCTTCTTCTGGTGTTGAGCCAAGAATTATGGGTATCGGACCCGTGAAAGCAATTCCGAAAGCTTTGAAACAAGCTGGTTTAACATTAAATGATATCGAATTAATCGAATTAAACGAGGCTTTTGCTTCTCAAGCGTTAGCAGTAACTCGCGAATTAGGTTTAAACCCCGATATCGTAAACGTAAACGGTGGGGCAATTTCGTTAGGACACCCTCTAGGTTGTACTGGTGCTAAACTTTCTGTTCAGTTATTTGATGAGATGAAACGTCGCGGTAACAAGTATGGAATTGTGAGCATGTGTGTAGGTACTGGACAAGGAAGTGCGGGAATCTACGAAGTATTATAAAGAAAAGTATTCTCTCCTATTTGTCATTTCGACGAAGGAGAAATCTCCGTAAGTAACTCGACAAAGATTGAAAATACTATGCGGATAATCGTCGCGGAGATTTCTCCTTCGTCGAAATGACAAGATTGAGCAAAAACAAAATATATAAAAAAACATAATCATGGCAGATACAATCGAAAAAAACGTGACTCGTGGCGGTCAGTTTTTGGTAAAAGAAACAAAATGCGAGGACATCTTTACTCCAGAAGATTTCTCAGAAGAGCAGTTAATGATGCGTGACTCTGTAAAAGAGTTCGTTGACAAAGAATTATGGGCGCATAAAGATCGTTTTGAAAAGAAAGATTACGCTTATACCGAATCTTCAATGCGTAAAGCAGGTGAATTGGGACTTTTAGGAGTTGCAGTTCCAGAAGAATACGGCGGATTAGGAATGGGATTCGTTTCTACAATGTTAGTTTGTGACTACATTTCTGGAGCAACTGGTTCTTTCTCAACTGCTTTTGGTGCTCATACCGGAATTGGAACAATGCCAATTACTCTTTACGGATCTGAAGAACAAAAGAAAAAATACGTTCCGAAATTGGCTTCTGGAGAATGGTTTGGTGCTTACTGTTTAACGGAACCAGGCGCAGGATCTGATGCAAACTCAGGAAAAACTAAAGCAGTTTTATCAGAAGATGGAAAATATTATTCAATCACAGGACAAAAAATGTGGATTTCGAATGCAGGTTTCTGCAGCGTTTTCATCGTTTTTGCTCGTATTGGAGATGATAAAAATATTACAGGTTTCATCGTAGAAAACGATCCTTCAAACGGAATTTCTATGAATGAAGAAGAGCATAAATTAGGAATCCGTGCTTCTTCTACTCGTCAGGTTTTCTTTAACGAAACAAAAGTTCCAGTTGAAAACATGTTATCTGAAAGAGGAAATGGTTTCAAAATCGCCATGAATGCCTTAAACGTTGGACGTATAAAATTGGCAGCGGCTTGTCTTGATGCTCAAAGAAGAGTGACTTCTGGCGCTGTAAAATATGCTAACGAAAGAATTCAGTTCAACACTTCTATTTCATCTTTTGGAGCTATCCGTTCTAAATTAGCTGAAATGGCAACAAATGCTTACGCTGGAGAAAGTGCTTCTTATCGTGCTGCAAAAGACATCGAAGACAGAATCGCTGCTCGTGAAGCGGAAGGAACTTCTCACCAAGAAGCAGAATTGAAAGGTGTTGAAGAATATGCTATAGAGTGTTCTATCTTGAAAGTAGCGGTTTCTGAGGATGTTCAAAACTGTTCTGACGAAGGAATTCAGGTTTTCGGTGGAATGGGATTCTCTGAAGATACTCCGATGGAAAGTGCTTGGAGAGATGCTCGTATCGCTCGTATCTACGAAGGCACAAACGAAATCAACAGAATGCTTTCTGTGGGTATGCTGATCAAAAAAGCAATGAAAGGACACGTTGATTTACTTGGGCCAGCAATGAAAGTTCAGGAAGAATTAATGGGAATTCCATCTTTTGATACTCCAGATTTCTCTGAATTATTTGCAGAAGAAAAAGTAATCGTGGCTAACTTGAAAAAAGTTTTCTTAATGGTTGCAGGAAGCGCTGTTCAAAAATACGGTCCAGATTTAGATTCTCACCAACAGCTTTTAATGGCTGCTGCCGATATCTTAATCGAAATCTACATGGCTGAAAGTACAATCTTGAGAACTGAAAAATTAGCAAAATCTCAAGGTGAAGATAAAGTACAAGAGCAAATTGCAATGGCAAAATTATACTTATACAAAGCTGTAGATATCGTAAACTTAAGAGGAAAAGAAGGAATAGCTTCATTCTCTGAAGGTGACGAACAACGTATGATGTTAATGGGACTTAAACGTTTCACTAAATACACTAACCTACCAAATGTAGTAGCGTTAAGAGAAAAAATTGCAGAAAAATTAGTTGCAGAGAACACTTACTGCTTCTAATCTCAAAATAGTTTTTAGCTTTTAATTTGTTTAAGCCCGCGCAAGTCCGAAACTGCGCGGGCTTATTTTTTGAATAATATTTCTAAAAGAAAGCACTTACAAGACGCAATAATTTTGCAACTATTTGCAAAATATTCGTTAAAATTGGCATTCAAAAAGCTATGTAATAGTAATTATCAAATGTATTACAGTATATTTAGCATTCTAAAAACTATAAAAACAAAATAATGAAAAGAATTACCCTAATCGCATCCTTTTTATTGTGCTTTAGTCTTACCACGACTTTCGCGCAAAAAAATAAAAAAATGGATATTATTGCCTATTATACCGGCGATTCAGAACTAATTGACAAATATGAGGTTAGCAAATTAGACCAAATCATCTTCAGTTTTTGTCATTTAAAAGACGGAAAATTGACTGTTGATTCAGAAAAAGATTCTAATACTATTAAGCATTTAGTTTCGCTTAAAGCGAAAAATCCACAGCTTAAAATCATTGTATCACTTGGCGGCTGGGGTGGTTGCGAGCCTTGTTCTCAAGCTTTTTCTACAGCTGAAGGTCGCTTAAAATTTGCAAAATCTGTAAAAGAATTAAGCGATTCTTACAGAGTTGACGGTTTAGATTTAGATTGGGAATATCCTGCAATTGAAGGACTTCCTGGACATTTATATCAAGCAGTTGACAAACCAAATTTTACAGAATTAGTGAAGATTCTTCGTTCGACATTAGGCAAAAAATATGAGTTAAGTTTCGCTGCTGGAGGATTCCAAAAATACTTAGATCAATCTATCGACTGGAAAGCGATTACTCCGCTAGTAAATCGTATCAACATTATGAGTTATGATTTAGTAAATGGATATTCGCAAGTTACAGGACATCACACGCCTTTATACAGCACAAATCCAAAAGAAGAATCGACAGATAAAGCAGTTGAATTTTTATTAAAGCAAGGCGTTCCAGCAGAAAAATTAGTTATTGGAGGCGCTTTTTACACGAGACAATGGATCAATGTAGAAAACATCAACAATGGTTTATACCAAGCTGGAAAACACGTTGAGGGTGTAAATTTTAAAGACTACGCCAAAACATACACAGAAGCAAACGGCTGGAAATATTTCTGGGATGATAAAGCAAAAGCTCCATACTGGTATAATGCTCAAACTAAAACATTTGCAACATCAGACGATTTAAAGTCTATAAAAGCAAAAGCAGAATATGTAAAAGCTAAAAAACTAGGCGGCATTATGTTCTGGGAACTTACTCTAGATAGTTTCCGTAACGGAATGGTAAATGAGATTTACAAAGTTAAAACAGAAAAATAAAAAAAATGGGAATCAGGTTGATTCCCATTTTTTTTATTGCAGACTTTTATGCTACATAACTTTAGTCTTGTTTTTATCCATTTCACCAATAAACGGAATCGCTTCTAGAATTTCGCTTCTAATTATCGTTTGAAGATAAACTTCAAGCTGAATAAATTTAGCTGCATTTATCGAACCAATCGCTTTTTTGGCCTGATTATATGTTTTAGAATAAAGCTTCTCATAGTCAACATGATTTTTCAAAGTAGCTTTTGCTAATTCATCAGCTTTCGCATCCGTTAAAGTTGCATAATTAGCTGCATAATCATTTATTAACTTGAACTTTGTCTGTCCCAAAGCTTTACGAGCTGTTTCGTAATCATCATAAACTTTTGTAAAGGCTGTTGCTTGCGCATCAGATAAATTCATGTATTGTTTTACAAGATCACTTTTAGATTTTCCGTAAACACTTTGTACTACTTCTAAATCTTCTTTATACGAAGACTGTGCATAAGATGAAAACGAGGCTGCCGCCATGATAAGAATAAGAGCTAATTTTTTCATAGTTTTAATTTTAAATTTGTTTTAAAAATATATGCATACTCAAAATATACTGATTTTAAACGCATTAACTATATTCAAATTTTAAAAAAATGAATATTGGTAAACGGCTGATAGCGCATAATAATTAAGTCCGTTGTTGGTATACGCCCCAATATGATATTGCAATCTAACCGACTGCCCTTTTGCAATTGGAGTAGAAAAAGTTCCGCCAACGCGCCAGTTATCAATTTGGCTATCATCTGCAACGCCGTCAATAATTGTTTTTCCTCCAAAAAACCATGTGGTATTAAAACCCAACCACATTTGATTATTAAAATAATAACTGGCATGAGCTTGTAAACTATAAGTAGATTTCTGCTCCAGTTTTTTACCCATAAAATCATTATTATCCGTATAAAACCAAACTCCGGCGTAGGCCTCAGCATATACATGTCGAAATAGTTTAGAAATTCCAATTTCTGGCTTAAATCCCCAACGGTTTGTACCTATATTAACCTGTTTGTCTTCGTAATACTTCCCAGTTGGAACCGAAGTAACTAAACTCACCCCAAGAATTGTTTTCTGCTGAAAAGCTCTAAATTCAGATTTATCTAAAGCTGGTGAGCCAAGAAGATTAATTCCGAGCCTAATTTTCATATCGGCAAAACCCGTTCTAGAACCCGTTAAAACATCTCCGCTGGTACGCGTCACTTCTCCATCCATAAAAGAATAAGGCAGGGCGACTTGAATACGTGCCAGTTTATTGTACAGACCAAATGTCCTAACATAATTTACAGCCAGATTATGACTTCGCAATGTAAAATCAGCAATTGGCAATGCAGGGTCTGTAAGCACATTGCCGTTCATGAAAACATAGCCTGCCGCAATTACATTCAGATCTTTAGGAACATTAGCATAGGCACGAGGCTCCAAATCCTGAGCACACACGGTGAACATGCCAAAAAAGAAAAACAAAACCGGAAACTGCCACTTTAATAACCAAAAAAACTTTCTTACCATATATATTCAGACGAATTTGTGACAAGTTTGCTAAAATGAATTATGTTATTTTTTCTCCTCTGTTTTTGGAGCATATATTATTCCATCATAACTAATTGGGGCTCTATTATTACTAGAAACAGAAAGTGTCGTGCTTCCGTTATAATAGATCGAAAACAGTAAATCATATACATCGCTCTTACCCTTTACTGTAAATTTTAGAATTGTATTATTCTTTTTAGTTTCCACTTTAACGTTCTCAGGCTTGCCTTCAAATTTTATTCCGCCATCACTATTATAGCCAATATTATAAGCACGTCCAAAGAAAGGAAGATCGCAAGTTACGGTATCGTTCTTAAACTTTAAGAAATAAGAATTATAGTCTAACTGGAGTAATCTGCCGCCTTGAGGAGTCGCTTTTTGAGCTTCAAAAACAAAATTTCGCGAATCTATCAGCGCCTTAATTTCGTTCTGCTTTTTTAATTCTCTTTCTTGTTTGAGTTCTTTTTTTGTTTTTTCCTGTGCAGAAACTGGAAAACTAGCAAAACTTATCAGCAACAGTAAAACAGTTAATATAGTTTTCATAGCATCATTTTTTAGTGAAACGCATCATTGCAATATCTCCAGAAATAAGATTTAAGATCTTACCATCATCTGTAATGTCGTAAGAAGTTATTTTTGTAACGTACTCAAATAAGTCTGCTCGCCTTGCAATCCGTCTAAGCACATCATTTTGGTTACTGCCATTGGATGTGTAAAATCTATTTTATTTCCATCAACAACCAATTTTCCAGTGTACGAATTACAGCTGCTGTTCCCAGAAACCTGATTCTCTTTGGTATTAAATTTTATGGTTGGTTTTTTATTTGGATATAATCCATCAAAAGTAATTTTCGGACCAGAAATATAATTCAGCTCCCAAGTTCCGTCCAGTTTAGAAACTGCATCGGTTTTGGCACATTTGCAAGAAATTAAAAACGAACTAAAAAAAACGAGGATAATAATCTTTTTCATCATAACATTAAGAATTAAATGTGAGCGAATTAGATAAATAGTTTTCAGAAAAAACCTATACGAATTTAAACAATATTTTCGGTTTTTAACTCAATCGATATGAAATTATAAAGTATAGTTTGACTTTTTTTAACTTTTAGAGTTAATGAAATCCGTTATTTTATGTTAAATTTACTTAATCTTTAATTAAAATGCCCGTAGATATGAAAAAATTAATTATTTCTTTCGCTATAATTACAGCCTTAATCATTGGCTGTAAAACAAATAACAAATCAAATGATGCCAAAACTCTAACTGTTGCATTAGAGCCAAAAAGCAACAGTAAAGTTGCCGGAACTGCTACTTTTGTCGAGAAAAATGGTAAAGTAACTTTTACAGCAAAAATTACAGGATTAGAGCCAGGAGTTCATGCGATCCATATTCACGAAAAAGCAGATTGCAGTGCTGCAGACGGAAGTTCTGCGGGAGGACACTGGAATCCGACTTTCAAAAAACATGGAAAATGGGGAGTTGGAGAATATCATAAAGGTGATATCGGAAACTTTACCGCAGACGCAAAAGGTAACGGATCTATCACTTTGACCACTGACGAATGGTGTATTGGTTGTGGAGATACCAACAAGGACATTCTAGGAAAAGGCTTAATTGTGCATGCAGGAACAGATGACTTTACCACTCAGCCAACAGGAAATGCAGGAGGAAGAGTTGCTTGCGCAGGAATCATCAAATAAGAAAAAATCATGATAACCACTATAATTTCACAAATTGTAGTGGTTATTTCATTTAAAATGAATTCTAAAACAAGAAAAAGACCTAGCTTTGCATCAGCAAAATTAAGTCCATGATTAACCCATCAGCACCAGGCTGGATCGATAAGTTTTTTAGTGAACAGAAGTTTTCAGAAGCTATTCCTTTTGAGACTGTGGATTCGTTTTACTATAAAGTGAGAGAAACGGGATTTATCTACGGACATATTATTGCTATAGATTCTCAAATTCCGATTCCGATAAAAGGCTGGTTTAAAACCGAAATTTCTAAGGTAGCTTTACTAAATACGCTCTATCATGTTTTTTGTTTAGAGAAAAGAAATTCGGAACCCAAACATTTTATTACTGAAGTTTTAAAGTTTTACAAACAAATGAATCCAGAGGGATTTAATTTGTTTAAAATTTTATTGCCTAAAGATACTCCTTCTCTGTCTCTGGAAAATATTATTGATCAGAGAGTCCAGACTAATGACAGTATCATCAGTAAAAACTTCTCACATTTGGTAACGAATGCTTTATTGTTTATTGATGTTCTGGCTTTCAGACAATATTTGGAGCATGGCGAAATCCCTGAAAAATATTTAAAAAGAATTGAAGAAACAGTTCTGGGAATTGTTGGTCTGGCTTTGAAAACCAAAACCGTAAAATCGCAACACGACGATCTTTTGATAAAACTTTTTGAAGCTTCTATACGATATTCAAAATTTTCTAAAGTTACAGTTGAGACTTTAGAAACGCTAAATCTTGGTTATTTTACTAACAAACTCGAACAATATTATCTAATCGATATGGCCGGAATGGCTTTATGGAGTGATGGCGTGGTCGAAAACGAAGAATCGTATTTCCTATACGCTTTAGGTTCATCGATGGGAGTTTCTGATGATTTTGTGACCACAAGCATGGACACTACGAATGCTTTTATTACGACTCATAAAAAGAAGATTCCGTATTTTAATTATTCCAATCCTGTAAAGCATTTTTATGATCAAATGACGCATAGTGTTGTCAAATTAATCATTAGAAATAAGAACAGATTAATTAAAGAGATCGTTCAGAGTAAAGAACTAATGGTACTTCTCGCCTATTCTACTACTCGGGATTTAGATGCCAAAGAAAAAAAGAAAGTAAAAAAACAGCTTTTGGATATTTGTAAAACGATTCCATCCTTGACAATCTTTTTACTACCGGGAGGAAGTTTGTTACTGCCAATATTAATCAAGTTTATTCCAACGATGCTGCCATCAGCATTTAATGAGAATTTAGACGAAAACGAATAAAAAAAATCGCCCTTTTTACAGGGCGATTTCTATTTCTATCTATTAAAGATCTAATTGGTAAACTTCATCAAGCTCATCATTTGAAGCAATGTTTACATCTAAATCAGTAACAAAACCTGAATTTAGTCCGTAAACCCATCCGTGAAGCATTAAATCTTGTCCGTTTTTCCAAGCGTTTTGAACAATTGATGTTTTTGCTAAATTGTAAACTTGTTCTTTTGTATTGATTTCAACAAAAGCATTAAAACGCTCTTCTTCGTTTTCAATTGAATTTAAATATTTATCATGTAGACGATATTCATCTTTAATGTGACGAAGCCAGTTATCAATAATTCCAACAGATTGATGCCCCATTGCTGCTTTTACACCTCCGCATCCGTAATGTCCGCACACGATGATGTGTTTAATTTTCAAAACATTTACCGCATAATCCAGTACACTTAACATGTTCATATCAGAGTGTACCACCATATTAGCAATGTTTCTGTGAACAAAAACTTCACCTGGCTTTGCACCAACAATTTCGTTTGCAGGAACGCGGCTGTCCGAACATCCAATCCATAATAAAGGTGGCTGTTGTCCTTTTGCCAAATCAGCAAAATAATTAGGATCTTTCGCTAATGAAGTTTCAACCCACTTTTTATTATTTTCTAATAACTGCTCATAAAATTTTCTCATTTTTTTATTTTTTGTGTGGTAATTTCTAATTCTAGGAATGTCTCAAAAAAGAACTTGAATGTAAAGTTACCTAAAATTTGACATTTCTTTGTTCTTAAAAATACCAATTTTTAATTATTCTTATCTAACAACTTCTTTTTGAACCACTTCCCTTTTTGCCACATCATAATAATGCTCTATCGTTACATGATTATGGTTTTCAGGTGTATTTTCTAATTCGTATGCTTCTTTAAAGCCTTTCAGCTTCACTTTGATATTTTCATCAATAGCTCTAGTTTCTTTAAATTCACGAATCAAATCTAAGACATCATGCGAAATATACTCCGTATCATGAGCATTAATAATAACTTTCGAATTCTCAGGAATTTCAGCCAATGTTTGTTTAATTGCCGCCTTATTCAAGAACGAAACTTCCTGTGCTAAATCGATATGAATGATATCTCCATCTTCATATTCTTCTTTTTTGAAGTTGTAAGCTCTTTTTAGATTTCCTCTCAAAACAAAAATAATACTGATAATAATACCCAACGCAACACCTTTTAGCAAATCTGTCGCAACGACAAAGACCAAAGTTGCAATGAAAGGGACAAACTGGTATTTCCCCTTTTTCCAGAAATGCATAAAGGCTGCTGGTTTTGCTAATTTATATCCGACCAAAATTAAAACGGTCGCCAATGTTGCCAATGGAATTTTATTCAAAATTGCTGGGATAGACAATACACTTATTAATAAAAGCACACCATGAATAATAGCAGAAAGTTTAGATTTTGCCCCTGCATTATTGTTGGCAGACGATCTCACTACTACAGACGTCATTGGCAGACCTCCTAAAAGAGAACTGATAACATTTCCAACACCTTGCGCTCTTAGCTCTACATTGGTGTTTGTGTAACGTTTTTGCACATCCATTCTATCAGTAGCTTCAATACACAAAAGCGTTTCGATAGAAGCGACAATGGCAATCGTAATAGCAACTACCCAAACTTGCGGATTTGTAACAGCAGTAAAATCTGGGGTAATTATAATTGATTTAAAGTCATCAAAAGATTTTGGAACTGGCAAAGAAACCAAATGTTCTTTTGCAATTGCCAAAGTGCTTCCTGTTGAGATAAAAATTTCATTTAAAACAACTCCCGCAATAACCGCAATCAAAGCTCCAGGAACCAGTTTTATTCTTTTTAAGAAAGGAACTCTATCCCAAGCCAATAAAATTACCAATGAAACTGCAGAAACGACTACAGCTCCTAAGTGAATATGATTTAAAACATCAAATAAAAAGGAAAACGAATTGCTTCCATCATTTTGAATAAAAGCCTGATCACCTTCGTAATCAGCATCATAACCAAAAGCGTGCGGTATTTGTTTTAAGATGATAATAATTCCGATACCCGCTAACATTCCCTCAATTACATTTGTCGGAAAATAGTTTGATATACTTCCAGCCTTTAAAAATCCTAATGCTAATTGAATTAATCCAGCAATAAAAACAGACATTAAAAATACATCGAAAGCTCCTAAATCGGTAATTGCGGTTAAAATAATAGCTGTTAACCCAGCAGCTGGACCTGACACACTAATATGTGACTGGCTTAAATATCCTACAACGATACCACCCACAACACCAGCGATAATTCCAGAAAATAATGGTGCTCCAGAAGCCATTGCAATACCTAAACACAACGGAAGAGCCACCAAGAAAACCACTAAACCTGAAGCAAAATCAGATTTAAGGTTGGCAAAAAGATTGATTTTTTTTGTCATAATATAATACTAAAAAAATTATTCATTAAAGATTTACCCCATCTCAACAGAAATGTGGCTAAAGTTCAAAATAACAGGAAGTATTATACTGCGTTTGGTGGTGGAGCAAATATGCTCGGAGATATGTTGTCTAGTTTGACAATGTTTTCAGAAATGATTGTTTTTTTCTCGATGCAAACCGGAATCAAAACTTCATGCTCAAGAATAGTAGGGTGCATAACATTTTTAAGTTCCTTATGCACTTCTTCTTCAGCGATACTAAAAGATATAGCCGCGCTATTCCCTTTCTTTAACGCCTGAACAATTGTCGGGGTCGATAAGAAGGCAATAAATATGAATAATAATATGCGAGCTATAAATTTCATCGAAACAAAAATAGCGTTAAACAAATAAAATCAAAGAGATTTTTATAGAAATTTAACATAAACAAAAAAGCAGAATGCAATTTTTATCCCATTCTGCTTATAATTATTTAAAAAACAATGATTTACAAAGTTTCTTCTAACCACGCATTCATCATCCAAATTGTTTTTTCCTGCTCAGCAATAAAGTCGCTCATCATTGAATTGGTTCCTTCATCGTTAATTTCATCAGATTTGTTCAAGATTTCTCTTTCGATTTTTAATAAATCTGATAACGAATGAACGATTAACTGAACTGCTTTTTCATCATTAGAAATATTTTTTCCAACCGATAATTTGTTGTTTTGGATATAATCTTCAAAAGTATGCAACGGCGTTCCACCAATTGTTAAAACTCTTTCTGCGATCAAATCTATTTTTAATTGCGCGTCTGTATATAATTCTTCGAATTTTACGTGTAAATCAAAGAAACGCTTTCCGCGAATGTTCCAATGAATTCCTCTCAAGTTTTGATAATATACTTGAAAGTTTGATAATAATACGTTCAATTCTTTAACTAATAATTCTGATTCTTTTACGGGTAAACCTAAAATATTTGTCTTCATAATCTGATTTTTTACACTAATTTACTACAAATTTAGAGTAACTTTCCTAAAATAAACATAAATAAAAATTATATTTTCTTATTTTTGCATCACAAATTACTATCAACATGACTATAACTCAATTGCAATATGTGTTAGCGGTTGCTGAGCATAAAAATTTCACTCTTGCTGCTGAAAAATGCTTTGTAACACAGCCAACGCTAAGTATGCAAATACAAAAAATCGAAGAAGAACTAAATATTTTAATTTTCGATAGAAGTAAAAAACCGATCCAACTCACCGATATTGGACAAAAAATTGTCAATCAGGCGAAAAATATCGTAAACGAAGCCGATCGTATAAAGGATATTGTAGAACAACAGAAAGGTTTTATTGGAGGTGAATTTCGTTTAGGAATTATTCCAACGATTATGCCCACACTTCTTCCTATGTTTTTGAATAATTTTATTAAAAAATATCCAAAAGTAAAACTCTTGATTGAAGAGTTGAATACAGAAGAAATTATTCTAAAATTAAAAAATGGACATCTGGATGCTGCCATTGCCGCAACACCGCTTGAAGATGAAAAAATCAAAGAAATTGTTTTGTATTTTGAGCCTTTCGTAGCTTATATTCCTGAACATCACGCAAGTTTTCAAAAAGAAGAAATTGAAGTTGCCGACTTAAATCTGAATGAAATTCTGTTATTACAAGACGGTCACTGCTTTAGAGACGGAATTTTAAATTTGTGTAAAAATGTCTCAGACGCCGATCAAAGTAATTTCCAGATTCAAAGCGGGAGTTTTGAAACCTTAATTAAATTGGCAGACGAAGGCCTTGGTACAACGTTACTTCCGTACTTGCACACTTTAGACTTAAAAGAGTCCGATAAACTGAAGCTCCGTAATTTTAAGGAGCCAAAACCTGCTCGAGAGGTAAGTTTGATTTACCCAAAGAGCGAATTAAAAATGCAGATCATTGACGCATTACGATCTACAATTGCCGGCGTTGTAAAAGGTGCAATTGTTTTTCAGAACGTTCAAATCATTAGTCCGTTACAAAAGAAAGCGCAATAAAAAAGGAGCCAATTGGCTCCTTTCTTTTATACTTTAATTAGCTGTAGACTTTGTTTTAATTCAGGTTTTCCAACTACGAAATTTAATAACCATTCTTGTAATTGTTCCATTTCGTAAGGTAACAGTGTTTTGATAGCTTTTTCTAACTCTTTGCAGAAAAGTACCGGGTCGAAACTAACTCTTTCAAGTATTGATTTCGTGTAATCAAACATCATTTTTGACATAATAAAATAAGATTTTCGGGGGTTATCTATTTTTTAAACTCGAGCCAAATTTAAAAAAATAACCAACATAAACTCAATTTTTAACTAATTTTTTAAAAAACTTTAGCAACGAATACGTTTTCTTAAAACATATAAATCAATATAGAATTATTCCAAATAACTCGTTTCTAACCGTTTTTATGGGCTCTAAACATTTCTCTTTTCCCTGGAGGCCCTGCTAATTTTTCTACAGTAAATCCAACTTCGATCATACTTCTTTTAACAACTCCGCGAGCGGCGTATGTAACAAGAACTCCATTTGGCTTTAGACTATTGTACATTTTCTGAAAAATTTCGGTACTCCAAAGTTCCGGCTGCACTCTATAACCAAAGGCATCAAAATAAATCAAATCAAAAATTTCAAAATCGTTTATTTCGTGAAAAAATTGTTTTCTTTTGGTTAAGGAGAACAAGTCGCAAATTTCTACTTTTTCATCCCATTTTGATTTATGCATTTTTTCAAAAACATTATAAAATTCCGATGCTTCTAATTCGTCAGCATAATTCATTTCCAAAATTTCATCTGCATCAACAGGATACGCTTCTACCCCAACATAATTAATTTTCTGATTTTTTCGAATGGCTTCTAAAAAAGTGATAAAAGCATTCAATCCTGTCCCAAAACCAATCTCTAATATACTTATCGGATTCTCGAATAATGAAAGTCCGTTTTTAATAAAAACATGCTTCGCTTCCTGAATTGCACCATGTTTAGAATGATAACATTCGTCCCATTCTGGTAAACGAATTGTAGTTGAGCCATCTAGCGTTTTAATTATTTCTCTTTTCACTTTTTAAGAATTTAATAATGACTTTTAATTGATTTTCAAGCCATTTTAAGATTCAAATTTAGTCAAAACTAATGCGTAAAGCCTTAAAAATCGATAGTTTTTTCATAAATTCTTTATAAAAATCAGTTAAATATTTGAGTTTATTATAGGATAAATAAATCTCAGTCAAAACCATTAAATAATGAATTTTCACTAAATGTTTTAGAGATTTTTGCGTAATTTTGCATTCAATAAATTCCATTTTACACGATATCATCACTTTAGATTTCTAACAGTGAAGAATATCTCACAAAAAACTTACATAACTATGAGTACAACTCAAACGAGCAAAATTGAAATCTTTAAAGCTACTTCTACAAAAATAAACGAAGTAGATTTTGACAACTTAAGTTTTGGTGCTGTATTTACAGACCATTTATTCGAATGCGATTTTAAAAACGGGCAATGGCAAAATCCTGTCATTAAGCCTTATGCTCCAATTTTAATGGATCCATCTTCAAAAGTCTTTCATTATGGCCAAGCTATTTTTGAGGGAATGAAAGCTTATAAAGACGAGAACAGTGATATTTGGTTGTTTAGACCAGACGAAAACTACAAGCGTTTTAATAATTCTGCAGTTCGTATGGCAATGCCAGAAGTTCCAGAAGCTATTTTTATGGACGGTTTAAATGAATTATTGAAAATTGATCAAGAATGGATTCAAAGAGGAAACGGTGCAAGTATGTACATCCGTCCTTTTATGATTGCTACAGGTCCTGGAGTTATCGCAAATCCTTCTGACGAATATAAATTTATGATTTTACTTTCTCCTGCAAAAGCATATTACGGAGGTGAAGTAAAAGTGATCATTGCTGAACATTATAGTAGAGCTGCAAATGGTGGAATTGGGGCTGCAAAAGCTGCTGGCAACTATGCTGCTCAATTTTACCCAACTAACTTGGCAAACAAAGATGGTTTCCAACAAGTGATCTGGACAGATGATGCAACGCACACAAAATTAGAAGAAGCGGGAACCATGAACGTTTTCTTCAGAATCAACGATACTTTATTGACGGCTCCAACAAGCGAAAGAATTTTAGATGGTGTAACTAGAAAAAGTTTGATCGCAATGGCTGAAAAAGAAGGTTTAAATGTAGAAGTTCGTCCAGTAATTGTTTCAGAATTGGTTGAAGCTGCTAAAAACGGATCTCTGAAAGAAATCTTCGGAGCAGGAACTGCAGCCGTTATTAGCGTGATCAAAGGATTCTCTTATAAAGATGAATACTTTGAAATGGCTCCAATTGAAAATTCGTATGCTTCTTTCTTGAAAGAAAAACTAACAAGTCTTCAAAACAAACTGTCTGAGGACACTTACGGATGGACCGTTAAAGTTCAATAACCCAAAACCATAATAAAAAGAAACCCGATAAATTTAGTTTTATCGGGTTTTGTTTTTTTTAAACTATTTAGTAAAATTGATTTTAAACACATAGAATCATAGATTTATTGCAAATAAAATAGACAAAAAAAAGAAACACGTTTCTTAACACATAGCTATGTGTATTGATGCAAGTGAAACGCCTTTATTCAAAACCTAAAAGCTATGTTTCTATGTGTTTAAAATTTATTTTTTATAGCAATTTAGAAAAATCAGGTTTGAAGTAATTTGGACCTTTCATCACTTTTCCGTCTTCACGATAAATCGGATGACCGTCTTCTCCTAATTTACTCATATTACTGCGTTGGATTTCATCAAAAACAGCTTCAATTTTATCTTGTAATCCGTGCTCGATAATGGTTCCGCACAAAATATACATCATATCTCCGAGAGCATCTGCAATTTCAACTAAATCATTATTCTGAACCGCTTCATAATATTCCTCATTTTCCTCCTTCATTAAATTATAACGAAGTAATTTTTTCTCTGCTCCTACATCGGCCTTTGGAGTAGTGCTGTGGCCAATTCTAAAAGCAGTGTGAAATTCTGTTACGGCATCAAGTTGTTTTTTCATATAGTAGTTTTCTTTTTTTGGCTAATTTAAGTCACTTTCTCCTAAATCTGAACATTTATTGAACGAAATGAAAAGGCAATTTAGCAGCAAATCGTTTTCAAATGGCTAAATTTGCTAAAAATTTTTATAACTATGTTCAGTCAAGGTCAAATACTATTTGGAGTATGTTTTTTTATCGCTTTTGTAATCATTATGATATTTGCTTATCGAAAAGATTTGAAATTACACAAAGTCTTTTACAAAGGAAATTACAAAGTATTGCTTGCTTTTCTGCTTTTCATCGTCCTTTTGTTTGTCATTAAAATATTTTTAAAACGATAAATTATTCTGGTTACAATAAAATAAAACCTAATAATTATGGGTTATTAGTAAGACTCATAATAAAATTTATAACTTTACCGAAACCAAACAATCTGCCATGAAAATTCTAAAGTATTTATTTCTTTTCGCCCTATTAAGTTTTGTCGCTCTTACTGTTTTTGTTGCTACCCAGAAAGGCGATTTTTCTGTAGAAAGAAGTAAAGTTATCAATTCTCCGCGTACAACGGTTTATAACTACCTGAATGACTTTAGAAATTACGAAGATTTTGAATCATGGTCCATTGAAGATCCTTCTATCCAAATGACATACCCTAATAAAACAAGCGGAAATGGCGCTACATTTTATTGGGATGGCGCTGAAGGGAAAGGAAATTCTATCATTCTTAAAACGAAAGACGGAGAAAGTATTGACCAAAAAATGCAATTTGACGGTACAGAAGCTGACGTAAATTGGACTTTAAAAGACACTTTAAACGGAAAAACAAAAGTTACTTGGAAAGGTAAAGGAACTATGAGTTTTCTCTTTAAAATATACACTGCTTTACACGGAGGTTCTGACAGAGTTATCGGAACTATTTATGAGAAAAGTTTAGCCAATATTGATAAAAACTTAGATTACGAAACTAGAACTTATGCCGTTAAAGTAGACGGTGTGGTTAAGAAAACAGAAACTCCTTATATCAAACAAACTTTTACTAGCGAAATTGCTAAAGTAAATAAAAACGCTAGAATTGTAATTCCGAAACTTATCCACTTTAGTGAAACAAATGGTTTAGCGGCAAGCGGAAAACCTTTTATCATTTATCATACTTATGACACAAAAACTGGTTTAGCGAAGATTTCCATTTGTCTTCCTATTAATAAAGAAATCTCTACTAGTTCTGGAAGCGATATTCTGGCTGGAAAATTAAATGGATTTGATGCTGTAAAAACAACACTTAACGGAGATTACTCTCATAGAAATGAAGCACTTGCAAAAACGACTGCTTATATCAACAATCAAAAGATAATTCCAGATCTAAGCTGGTCGCATCTTGAAGTATTGACATTAAGTAAATTAGACGTGAAAGCTTCTTCAAAACTGGTTACTGAAATTTATTTCCCAATAAAACCAAAAGTAGTTCCTGTTACTGCTGAGCCTGTTTATGCTCCAGAAGCTACTGGCGAAACGCCAAGTGAACCGCGTGTTGAACAACAACGTGCCGAGCAGCCGCGTACTGAACAACCACGTACTGAACCCGTAAAGCGCAAACCAGCTGCACCAACACCAGCTCCTACACAAACGCCAGAAAAAGAAGAAGACTCAGAATTTTAAATAATTTCGAAAGCGCATTAAACCTTTTGCGTGAAATTCTGTCTAACTTCTATTAAAGAAAGTTTACAAAACAAAAAGTTTGATAGACGAGAAAGAATTTATAAAACAATTATTAAGTCCTGAAACGCAAAATACTGCGTTTCAAAAACTCTTGTCTGATTATCAGCGACCTTTGTATTCTCATATTCGAAATATTGTTTTGAATCATGATGATGCTGACGATGTTTTACAGAACACTTTTGTAAAAGTCTTTCAAAATCTTAAAAACTTTAAAGGAGAAAGTAAACTTTTTTCCTGGATGTATCGCATTGCTACTAATGAAGCTTTGACTTTTTTATCGCAAAAAGCAAAATTAAGCGGGATTTCATCTGAAGATCTGCAGAATAAAACTATTGACAATTTAAAAGCCGATATTTATTTTGACGGAGATGAAATTCAAATTAAACTTCAAAAAGCTATTGTAACGCTTCCAGAAAAACAGCAGCTGGTTTTCAAAATGAAATATTTTGAAGAACTAAAATATGAAGAAATCGCAGATATTCTAGGAACATCTGTTGGAGCTCTGAAAGCCTCTTATCATCACGCAGTAAAAAAAATTGAATTATATGTTACATCAAATTAAACCTTTTGTAACTAAAACTATCTTATAAGTATTATGAAAACATTTAAATTAGAAAACGAACCCAAAATAAAATCTGGTTTTAAAACTCCGGACAATTATTTTGATACTTTTTCAGAAAAGGTTTTACAGCAATTAGACGAAAAAGAAGTTAAAGTAATTCCTTTTTACAAACGCAATAAAATAATTTCTCTAGCGGCCGCGGCAGCAATTATTTTTGCATTATTAATTCCGATTGTGAATAAGTATAGAGCCAATTCAAACGAACTTGATGAAGCTACTATAGAAAATTACTTATCCTATCACTCTAATATCAGCCAATACGATTTAATACAAACCTTAGACGACAGTGATATTGAAAAATTAGGCAATGATGTCACGCTTGAAGATGAAACGCTAGAAGATATTTTAGTGTCAAGTCCGAACATCGAACACTTAATTTCAGAACAAAATTAAATCAAACTTAACTCAACAACTTAGCTTAACAATGAAAATAAAAAACATTTTACCGCTATTGCTCTTTCTGACAAGTTTTTCATTTTTTGCACAAAATGGAAAAATCGATGAAAAGCGAGAAAAAATTAAAGCTTTTAAAGTGTCATTTTTAACAACAGAATTGGAATTAACTTCAACAGAAGCAGAAAAATTCTGGCCTATTTATAATGCTTACGACGACAAGCAATATGAATTAAAATATTTGAAAATGAAAGCTTATCTGAAACAGCTAAAAGATGATAATCTTAAAAATCTTTCCGATAAAGAAGCGGCGACTTTATTGTCTCAAATAGAAAGCACGGATAAAGAAATATATCAGCTTCGCGAAAAATACATGAGCAATCTGAAAAAAGTGCTTCCTGCAAAGAAAATATTATTGCTTAAAAAATCCGAAGACGATTTTAATCGAAAATTATTGCAGCAATATCGAGACAAAGGCAATAAAGATTAAGCTTAACGAAACAACAGCGACAAGAACCCTATATAATAATACTTACTTTATTATTTAGGGTTCTTGTTATTTTTTATCTAAAATGAATGCGAACCATTTTATTATGTCCAGCCGCAATTGCAGTATTTCTGTTGATAAAACGAATCGTAAAAAGTTTGGTATCTTGTGACATCATCGTCCAAGTTTCTCCTCCATTTTGCGAATATTGAATTCCGCCAGAACCTACACAAACCAATTCTTTCCCGCCGCCGCCAGGCACATACTGCACGCAAGAAGCATATCCAAAACCTTGATTTTGACCAATTAGCTCCCAAGTATTTCCTCCGTCTTTAGTGAAAATTTTATTGTCTTTTTTCTCCAATGGCGATTCATAGTTTCCACCAGCAGCAAAACCATGTTTAGAGTCATAAAAATCGGCAGTAAAAATACCTGTCATTTCTTTTCCTTGTACGATTGGAGTTTCTACTGCTTTCCAAGTTTTTCCTTTATCACCAGAATAAAAAACACGAGATCTTTTTCCGCCAGACACTATCCAAGTATCATTTCCTTTAATTACAATATTCGAATTACTGGCTGCGAAAGCCGCTTCGCCCTGTGCATTTGTTGGAAGTTTGTGAGATAAAACTTTTGTCCAAGTCTCTCCCCCATCTCTCGTAATAATAACAGAAAATGCATCTTCGGTTGGATCACCAATTGCAATTCCTTCTTTATCATTCCAAAACTGCATGCTATCGTAAAATACTTTTGGATGTACTTCTTTATAAACCAATTTTACTTTATTAGTTTTCTTAGAAACCTGATACAACAACGCAGGATTTCCTACACTTAATAGAAATATATTTTTGGAGTTCTGAGCAATACTTCTGAATTCTAACTTTAAAGTGTCTCTGTAAATATGCTCTTCAAATTTTTCTTTTGTTTCTAAATCAAAACTTCCAAAGCGAGAGTTATCTCCTCCGTACCAAACTTTATTTTTATCAATCACGATAGCACGAATACTAATTTTCTCCTGAAATAAAGTATCAACCTGTATTGCTATAAAACCATTTTCGAAATTTGCTTTATTCCTAATTGTGAATGTTTTAAAGGACACAAACAAAACAAACATGCAAAAAAAAAGCGTTACTTTTTTCATATAATTAAATTTAGGGTTCTGCTAAAATACAATTAATTCTAAAATGTGAAATATTTTTTAATCATTTTCTGGCATTATATTTGATTTTGTAAATAAAATTTTAACAAGTTTAAGTTTACATTATTAAATATTAAAATTAAGAATAAACCTATGTATAATAAAATTAAGAAAATTAGCACCTACGTATTTCTAGCCACTTTCAGCAACACTATTGTTCACGCACAAGATTTGAGTAAGATTGAACTAACAAACAAAATTGATGTTTTAAATGAAAAAGTTTTTTTCAATTTCCCACAAAAAGCAGAAAAAAGTCCTAGAAGCGTGAGTATTATGGCCGCAAGCCCCAATGACAATGGAGAAACAAGAATAACTTATGATATGGATAATAAAAGAGTAGTATTTCTTGCTAAAAATCTTTTTAAAATTGGTAACAAAAACCTGTTTGATGAAATCAATAAAAGCAAAGATGAAATTTTGACTTATAAGAGAAAAGTACTAATTGACAAAGATTCTATCTATGCCGTTCTATCGACTCCTATTACATTTAATACTGAAGGTAGCGGAATGCTGGTCAATAGATTAATCGTAAAAACACAAGACAATACTTTATTTGAAATTCTGGCTTATATTTCTCCTGAAGCATATTCGCAGAAAGCGGACTACATTGCATTTACAGAGAATATTTTTAAGACATTAACAAAAGGTAATCGTACAGATAACTTAAATGCTCGAACCGAGGACATACAATTAGAATTAAATTATTCATACCACGTTGATCTTCCAGCGAATTATGGCTATATCCAAGATGAAAATTATGATTTCAAAGTAACTACCATAAATAAGTACACTCCATTTAATGGTGGCACAGCTGAAATTATTATTTATTCAGGAAAATATCCCACTCTTTTTTACAGAAAGTTAAAGTTTACTAAAGAAGATGACATAATAACGAAAGGTCTTTTCTTAAGACAAGAAATTAATTGGCACAATTATAACAATGAGAACAGAAAGGAATTCTTGCGTGAAGAAGTTATTGAAATCTCTAACGATATGATACATATTGCAATGATAAGTGACAGTCAAGAAAACATAAATGAACTTACAAAAATAGTAGAGTCAATAAAATACATAAAGAACTAAAACATTCACACATTATAATAATGAAAAAGCTTTTAATATTATCGGGGTTTTTATTTTTAATCAGTTATTGGGTATCTGCACAAAAACAAAGCGTCATTGTACATCCACAAAATTCTTATGTAAAAGAAAATTTAGATTTGAATGCAGTTGCACTAATTTATGAAGAGTCAGCAAATATCGAAGACTTCCAGCAAAAATTAAATTACCCGCAAGATCGAATTTCTAATCTTGATTTAAACAATGATAACAAAGTTGATTTTTTAAGAGTTTCAGAAAAAATTATAAATAATATCAAAATTATACTTATACAATCAGAAGTAGACACAAACATTTATGAAGATGTAGCAAGTATAAATATAATTCTGAATTCACAAAAAACTAGCTCTTCTACAACATCATATAAGAAAAATTCTGGAATCCAAGCAACACAAATAATTGTTCCTGTTATGCTTACTTTTTTAGATATTCTTCTGTGGAGATTTTAATAAAAACCATAAATAATTAAAAATAAACATTTTACAAAATCCAATACGCAATTAAAATTTTGTGGCACAGTAATTGGATAATTTGAAATATCAATCTTAATATACAGAGATCATGAAGATGAAAATATTTTTACTAGCACTAATTACATTCAGTATTACTTCTTGCCAAGCTCAAGCTGGAGCTACTGTTTATGCAAAAAACTCAGATATAAGCGATAATTTAGATTTAAGGGCTGTTGCTTCAATTTTTGGCGAATCAGCTAATCTTCAAGATTTCGAAAGACGATTAAATGATCCAAAATATCAAATATCAAATTTAGACCTTAACGGCGATAATCAGGTAGATTATCTTCGTGTAATCGAAAGTGTTGAAAACAGAACACACGTTGTAATTATCCAAGCGGTTTTAGATCGCGATGTTTATCAAGACATTGCAACTATTGATGTTGAAAGAGACAATTATAACAAAGTAAGCGTTCAGGTTGTAGGTAACACCTATTTATATGGAACAAATTACATCTATGAGCCTGTTTATAGCGTAGTTCCTGTTATCTATTCTTCATTCTGGGTTACAAATTACAGACCGTATTATTCAACTTGGTACTGGGGTTATTACCCAACGTATTACACAGCATGGAATCCGTATCCTGTTTACAGATACAGAAATAATGTAAATGTTTATATCAATGTAAACAACCATTACAACTATGTGAATGTAAGAAGAAGCTACAGAGCTCCAGCGATTTACGAAACTAGACGTACTTACGGTTACGAAAGAATGCGTCCGAACTATAGTTTTGCTGAAAGACATGCCAATACATCAAACAGATACGAATTGGATCAAAGACGTGTTGCAAGCAGAGAAACGAATAAAAATACGTATAACACAAACAGAAACTATACAGGCAGAACAACTTCTGACAATAAAGCTCCAAACAGAACTTATGCAGAAAATAGAAGTGCTACAAACAGACCATCTGTAGACAGAAGCAACAATGGTTATGGTAACGTTAACAGCAACAGAGGCTACAACTCTACAAGCAGATCTACAAGCAGAAGTACTGAAAATGTGAATACTCAAAGAAGTACAAACCGCGATTATTCTAACAGTACTAATAATGCTGCAAGAGTTGAGAGTACTCCGAGAGCACAAAATACTCAGAGAGGAAATTACGAAAATAATAATTCTTCTAATTCATCAAGAGGAGGATATTCTTCTAATCGTGAGGCCTCTTCTCCAAGAGCTGAAAGAAGTTCAAGAAACTATTCTGAAAACCAATCTAGCAGTTCAAATAGAGATTATTCTGCCAGACCACAGCAAAGCCAGCGTTCAGAATCTCCTAGAATGAGTCAAGAATCTCCTAGAATGAGCCAAGAAACTTCTAGAGCAAGCCAAGAATCAAGAGGTGGCGGCCAAAGCCAAAGAGAAAGCGGTTCTAGCACTAGAGGAGGCGGAAGACGAGGTTAATTTTAGAAATAAATAATATTCAAAAAAGAGAGCACAATTTTACGATTGTGCTTTTTTTATTCTTTTTAATTATAATAGCTGCTAATTTGTTTTAAAACAGTAAATTTGCAACCGTCTTTTTATAAAATTATACATGAGCGCATCGCATAAAAACTTACATAGTAAGTTGTCTATTGGGGGTTTATTAATTACTTTAGGGATTATTTATGGAGATATTGGTACTTCTCCATTGTATGTAATGAAAGCCATTTTGGGCGATCATACCATAAATGCTGATATTGTTTTAGGTGGTATTTCTTGTGTATTTTGGACTTTAACATTACAAACTACCATAAAATATGTACTTATTACTTTAAGTGCAGACAACCATGGCGAGGGAGGAATCTTTGCTTTGTACGCATTAGTCAAGAAAACCAAAATTCAATGGCTCATTGTACCCGCCATTATTGGAGGAAGCGCCCTGCTTGCAGACGGAATTATAACCCCTCCTATTTCGATATCTTCGGCTGTTGAAGGAATTAGAGCTTTCTATCCAACGATGCAGACGCAGACTATTGTGTATATTGTAATTACAATTTTATTCGTCTTATTTACAATTCAGCAGTTCGGAACTAAGTTGGTTGGTAAATTCTTTGCCCCAATGATGCTGATCTGGTTTGCTATGCTTGGAACTTTAGGTACAATTCAAGTATTGAATTATCCTGAAGTGATTAAAGCAATAAATCCATACTACGCTTATCATTTATTATCAATTCATCCTGATGGTTTCTTCGTTCTTGGTTTTGTATTTTTATGTACAACTGGAGCTGAAGCTTTGTATTCTGACATGGGACACTGCGGAAGAAAAAACATCAGAATCAGCTGGATGTTTGTAAAAACTACTTTGGTTTTAAATTATTTCGGACAAGCGGCTTATTTAATTCACCACGAAGGAAGTACTTTGCAGCAGTTAGGCGGAGAAAATGGAAATCCGTTTTACTTAATTATGCCACATTGGTTTTTACCTTTCGGAATTGTAGTGGCGACTTTGGCAGCCGTTATCGCTTCTCAAGCTTTAATCAGCGGATCGTTTACTTTGATCAACGAAGCAATGCGTCTTAATTTCTGGCCAAAAGTTAAAATCAAATATCCGACAGAAGTAAAAGGTCAATTGTATATTCCGTCAATCAACTGGCTGTTGTTTTTTGGCTGTGTTGGAATCGTTTTACATTTCGAAAAATCAGGAAACATGGAGCATGCTTATGGTCTTGCCATTATTTTGTGTATGATCATGACGACAATTTTGCTAAACTATTATTTGATCATGAAACGTGTAAAACTGTACTTTATGGTACCGTTAATCACAATTTATTTATTGATTGAGTTTAGTTTCTTATTTGCCAACATCACCAAATTTGCAGAAGGCGGTTATGTAACCTTGATTATCGCTAGTATGCTAATTTCTGTAATGACCATCTGGTATTTAGCTAAGAAAATCAACAAAAACTATACGAAAGTCGTTAAAATTGATGACTACAAACAAGTTTTGGTTGAATTAAGTCAGGATTTATCGATTCCGAAATATGCAACGCATTTAGTTTATATGACGAATGCAAACCGCATTGATGAATTGGAGGAAAAAATCATTTACTCTATTCTTCAAAAGCGTCCAAAACGTGCAGATATTTACTGGTTCGTTCACGTTAACATTTTGACGGAACCTTATAAAACACAATATAAAGTAACCGAAATCGCTAAAGATGATATTTACAGAATTGATTTCAATTTAGGCTTCAGAGAGCCAACGAAAATCAATCTGATGTTTAGAGAAGTTATCAAAGATATGGTAAAACGTGGCGAGGTGGATATTACCAGCCGTTACGAGTCTTTAAACAAAAACAACATTATTGGAGACTTTAAATTTGTATTGTCTGAGAAATTCCTATCAAACGACAACGATTTAAGATGGCATGAAAACATTATCATGAACTCCTATTTCTTTATCAAAAAGCTGAGTTTGTCTGAAGAAAGAGCTTTTGGCCTGGACAGCAGTTCTGTTAAAGTAGAGAAATTCCCAATGGTGCTGCATGCTCCAGAAAATATTGGATTAACGCGTATTGTTCCTAAAGAATAAGCTTTAAAAATATTTCAAAAAACACTCTAAATCGGAGTGTTTTTTCTTTTTAATGCGGTGCTTACTAAGATTCGGCATTAAAAATTTAACTTTCAATCAATTAATAGTACCTTTGCAACTCAAATTATAGAAATGAGATTACACAGAAATTTAGTTTATACTACCATTGACTCTTTGAATGCTATTTTCAACGAAGGAGAATATGCAGACAAAGTGGTAGCTAGAGCATTAAAAAAAGACAAACGTTGGGGAAGTTCTGACAGGAAGTTTGTTGCTGAAACGATATACGAAATTGTTCGCTGGAAACGATTATACGCAGAAATTGCCGAAGTAAAAGAACCTTACGACAGAGACAATCTATGGAGAATGTTTGCTGTTTGGGCTGTTTTACGCGGTTATCCAATTCCAGATTGGAGACAATTGGAAGGAACTCCTGAAAGAAAAATCAAAGGACGTTTTGACGAATTATCTAAAAATAGAGCACTTAAAGAATCTATTCCAGATTGGATGGACGAATTGGGTGTGAAAGAATTAGGAGAAAAAGTTTGGTCAAAAGAAATTGCGGCGCAAAATCAGCCTGCAAAAGTTATCCTTCGAACAAATACTTTAAAAGGAACCAAAGAAAGCCTTAGAAATACTTTGATGGACTTAAATATTGAAACAGAATATTTAAAAGACCAGCCAGAAGCTCTTGTTTTAAAAGAAAGAGCAAATGTATTTTTAACAGACGCTTTTAAACAAGGTTTATTTGAAGTTCAAGATGCTAACTCGCAATTAGTTGCAGGATTCTTAGATGTAAAACCAGGAATGCGCGTAGTGGACACTTGCGCTGGAGCAGGAGGAAAAACGCTGCACATGGCTTCTTTAATGGAAAACAAAGGGCAGCTGATTGCAATGGATTTATACGAAAGTAAATTGAAGCAATTAAAATTAAGAGCTAAAAGAAACGGAGCTTTTAATATCGAATACCGTATTATCGACAGCACGAAAGTGATTAAAAAATTACACGAAAAAGCGGATCGTGTGTTAATTGATGCACCTTGCAGCGGATTAGGTGTTTTAAAAAGAAACCCAGATTCTAAATGGAAATTACAGCCTGAATTTATCGACAACATTCGTAAAGTTCAGAGTGAAGTTTTAGAAAGCTACTCTAAAATTGTAAAACCAGGCGGAAAATTAGTGTACGCAACTTGTTCTGTTTTGCCATCAGAAAATCAAGAGCAAGTAGAGAAATTTCTAAAAACAGAAATCGGACAGCAGTTTAAATTTATTGAAGACCGAAAAATGTTAGCTTCAGAATCTGGTTTCGACGGATTCTATATGGCACTTTTGGAGCGTAAAGCTTAAAAATTAAATTCCAATTTTTGAAAATTCCAAATTCTAATTATTGGAGTTACTTAATATTCAAAACCCTAAATTTCAATCTTAGTTATTGAAATTTGGGGTTTTTATTTTTATCAGTTCAACTTTGTCAAAGTTTAAAACTTTAACAAAGTTCAAAACGAACAGTATATCAATTGGAATTTGGAATTTAGAAAATTGAAATTTTAAGCTTGCAAGCTTGGCTTACGAAGTAATTTTCCGTTTTCGTTTTCTTTGAATTTTGAAACAAAAACAATTTCTTTTGGTTTTTCATATTTTCCTAAAACATCAAAGAAATCAGGTTCAAATTCTTGTTTTTCTCCTTCAATAACCAAAACCAATTTTTCTCCTAAAGTAGTATCTGGAAGTCCGGTAACGAAAAATCTGTTCACGATTTTTCCGCTTAATTTAGCTTCAATCTGTTCTGGAATCAGCTTCACTCCTCCACTATTGATGACGTTATCAATTCGTCCTAAAAATTTAAACTGCTGTTCATTCAACAATTCAACCAAATCATTTGTTACAATTGGTTCGTCAGAAATAGTAGCCACATTAATAACCAAACATTGACGGTCGTCTTGGGAAATTTTCACATTTGGAAGAATCGAAAAAACAGAATCACCCAGACGTTTTGCAGCGATGTGCGTAATCGTTTCAGTCATGCCGTAAGTTTCATAGATTTCCGTTTTAAGTGGCAATAATTTTTCTTCAAGAGCCGAATCCAATTTAGCTCCTCCGATTATCAATTTACGAACTTTAGAAAGTTCATCAATTGAATTTTGAACTTGAAGCGGCACCATTGCAACAAAATCGTAAGTAGTTTTATTTAATTCTAAAGGATGAAGACTTGGCGAAACAACATCTAATTCTAACCCTAATATCAAGCTTCTTACGAGCATCATTTTTCCAGCAATAAACTGCGTTGGAAGACACAATAAAGCTTTGTTTCCTGGCTCTAAATCAAAAAAATCACCTGTTGCAAGCGCTGATTGTATCATTGCCTGCTTTTTCAATCTGACCAATTTTGGAAGTCCAGTTGTTCCAGAAGTCGTCATTTCGATATAATCTTTTTTGTCAAACCAGTCTAGAAAGAACTCTCCAATCAATTGTTCGTAAGCATCTCCCTCTTTGATAAAACTATAAGCGACACGGCACAAATCTTTCGCATTTAAATGATATCCATTTAATTTGAAATAATTGTGAACGTTATTTTGAGTTAAGTTTTGCATATTCTTAAGCTTTTAATTCAACATCATTAATGTTTCCCATTAATTTTTCCTTCCAATTTGTCCATCCGTATTTTTTACTGAAAATAAAAAGGAGAATAGGATAAATTACCACAACTGGCAAAATCACATCTAATCCCGCTGAAGGCTCTGAAAGATCTTTAAATATAGAATTGGTTTGAAAAACGGTCCAATCTGAAGTAACCAACAATGCTCCGACAAGATTATTTGCGGCATGAAATCCAAGCGCTAGTTCCATCCCCTCGTCCATCAAGGTTATAACTCCCAAAAACAAACCGGTTCCTATGTAATAAATCATGATAATATTTCCCATTTTGCCCACTTCTGGATTTGTCCAGTGCATTGAGCCAAATATAACTGAAGTCATCAGGAGCGGAAACCATCTGTTCTGCGCCAAATTTGCAAATCCTTGCATCAAATATCCTCTGAAAACATATTCTTCTGTACTAGTTTGAATCGGAATTAAAACAGAGCCTAAAACTGCTAATATCAAAAAAGGAACTAATTTAAATTGCAATACAAATTGTTCTGGCGATTTTAAATATACGAACAAAAAACTAAGCAGCGAAAAGAATGTCCATACAAAAAAAGAAAACCAGATGCGTTTCCAGTCTACTTTAGGCCGTGAAGTGGTAACCGACAATAAGGTTTGATGATGAATAAATTTTACAACAAAATATATTCCTGCGAAAGCAAAAATAAAAGAAATCATTACCAGAAAAAGAGTCGTATTCGATTCAAACATTTTCATAACGCCTTCGCTGGTGGTTGGAAAAGCAATATGCTCCGTAAATGTTTTATAAAATACAGCTGCTGTAATTGGAATTTGTCCGACAAAAGACGCTGAAATAATAAAGACAGATCCTAAAAGATATTTCCAAAATTTATTTTCAGGTTTAATCCCTTGCTCTAAAAACATAAATCTAAAATTTTAAAAAATGAGAATTTAAATTCGATAAGTTAATCTTATTTTTGATACTGCGAAAGTACCCCTTTTTTATCTTACGAATATTTGAATCCATTAAATATAACAAAATGATACAAATTTACCATAATCCGAGATGCGGAAAATCGAGAAACTGTCTTGCTTTCATTGAAGAATCAAAACAAGATTTTGAAATTATTCCTTATTTAACCGAAACTCCTACTTCTGAACAGCTAAAAAAATTATTAAGCCAATTAAATTTAGAACCTATTCAACTGATTAGAACTAAAGAAAAGATCTGGATTGAAAATTATAAAGGCAAGACTTTAAGCGATGAAGCGATTATTAATGCAATGGTAGAAAATCCAATTTTAATCGAACGCCCGATTGTGGTAAAAGACGGAAAAGCTATTATTGGCAGAGATCCTGATCTAGTCGCTTCCTTTTTAGACTGATTCTAAAATACCCAATTAACATTTTTTTGTGATTTCTCTCTTTAAACCAAAAACTAAATTTGCGGTCTAAAAGGAAAAAGAAAAACCAAAAAATGAAAAAAATCAAATTTGCTGTATTACTTGTATTCTTGTTTACAAGTTTTTACAATTACTCTCAACAAGGAGGCCCAGGCGGCAAAAACAAAGTAAAAGTCACCGGAAAAGTCTTCGAGAAAGTAAGCAAACAACCACTAGAATATGCTACAATTTCGATTACTGCTCCTAATGACACAAAAGTTGTTGCTGGAGGTATAACAAATCCAAAAGGGGAATTTGAGGTTGCTGTTGCACCTGGAACTTACGATATAAAAGTTGAGTTTATTTCGTTTAAACCAACTGAAATTAAAGCAAGAAACATTCAAGACGATACCAATTTAGGCGTTGTAAATCTATCCGAAGATGCAGCACAATTAAATGAAGTTGTCGTTCGCGCTGAAAAATCGACTGTTGAAATTAAACTGGACAAAAAAGTTTACAATGTTGGCCAGGATATGATTGTAAAAGGCGGAAGCGTGAGTGACGTTTTAGACAACGTTCCGTCTGTATCTGTTGATACCGAAGGAAATGTGAGTTTAAGAGGAAGCGACAATATTCGTATTTTAATTGACGGAAGACCTTCGCAAGCGATAAATATGGCAGAAGCGTTAAGACAGCTTCCGGCAGATGCAATTGACAAAGTAGAAGTTATTACTAATCCGTCTGCGCGTTATGACGCTGAAGGAGGCTCTGGAATTATTAATATTGTGCTGAAAAAAGGTAAAAATCAAGGTTTCAACGGCACTTTTATTGCTTCAACAGGTTTACCAGAAACGTATGGTGCAAGTGCGAACGTGAATTATAAAACTGAAAAGTTAAACTATTTCACAACTGCTGGATACAATTACAGAACAAATGAAGGAGCTGGTAAAACAAACTCTGAATATTTTAATCCAGACGGAACAACAAAAAGTTTCTTAGACGAAAACCGCGATACTGAACGTATTAGAAAAGGTTTTAACGGAAGAGCTGGTGTAGAATGGACAATAACTCCAAATACATTTTGGACAAATGCGATCAATTACCAAAAAAATACTGGTGATGACCGAGATTTGATCAATTATTACAACTACGATGCTAATCGCAATTTCACGGGAACAACTTATCGTCTGAACAACGCAGATACTGGAAGTGAGAACGTTGAATTTACTTCAAACTTGATTAAAAATTTTGATGATAAAGGACACAAACTTACAGCAGATTTTTCTATTTCGAGAAATACAGATGATAGTAATAGTAGAATTGAAGATTCGCCAAGATTTGACACTACTTTAAACGATCAAATTCAGAAACAAATTTTGTTTCAAGCAGATTACGTATTGCCTTTAGGAAAAGGCGGCCAGTTTGAAGCTGGTTATAAAGGAAGTTTCGGAGATTTAAACAACGTTTACAATGTCACTGACGATGCCGGAAATGTAAATCCAAACTTATCTAACACATTAGAATACAAAGAAAATATACAAGCGCTTTATACGCAGTACGGTTTCAAGGTAAACAAATTTTCTTATTTGTTTGGTTTAAGATGGGAAGATACAAATATCGAAGTTAACTTATTAGACAACAGCAATTTCAATACTAAAAAATACAACAACTTATTTCCAAGTGCTTTTATTAGCTACGAAATTTCAGATCAGAGTAACTTCTCAGCAAGTTATAGCAAACGTTTATCTAGACCAAGAGGGCGTTTCATGAATCCTGCTGTTAACTACGCGAGTAACATTAACATCTTTCAAGGAAATCCAGACTTAGATCCTTCTTTAACAGACAAATATGATATTGGTTATATCAAAAGATGGAGCAAAGTTACATTCAATACTTCTGCTTATTTTGAAGACACAAAAGATGTTTTCAGCTTTGTACGATCTCCTACGGGTGACGAAGTTAACGGAATTCCAGTTATCAAAAGTTCTCCTATCAATTTAGGAAAAGAGCAAAAATTTGGTTTCGAATTTACATTTAATTACACTCCATTCAAATGGTGGAAATTAAACAGTAACTTCAACTTTTTCAATGTAAAAACAACTGGAGAAAATAGTTATACGGACACACAAGGAAATTTGATTGTTCAAAACTTAGACAATCAAGCTAATTCTTGGTTTGCAAGAGTAAACTCAAAAGTTACTTTACCGTACAAAATTGATTGGCAATTGACTGCAATGTACAACGGAGAGCAAAAAACAGCTCAAGGTAAAAACTTAGGCCAATTCGGAATGAACACTGCTTTTAGCAAAGACGTAATGAAAGACAAAGCAACGATTGCTTTCAACATCAGCGACGTTTTCAATTCTAGAAAAATGAGATCTTACACGTATTTAGATAATGTAAGTTCTTATAGCGAATTCCAATTCCGTAAACGTCAGTTCAATTTATCATTCACCTACCGTTTCAACAAACCAAAAGGCGAAAGAGATAAAAATGCTCAGCCTAGAAATGAAGGCGGCGGAGAAGGCGGCGGAGATTTTCCTGGATAAAATCTTTTAAATTCCAATATCAAAAATTCCAAATTCCGACTTTACAATTGGGATTTGGAATTTTTCTTTTTAAGCCTATTTTACTTAATTATCCAACTTTGTCAAAGTTTAAAACTTTGACAAAGTTCTAAACGCAAAGTATTGGAATTTGGACCCGAGCGAGCGAATGGGCGAAGCAATTTTTGATATTGGAATTATATTTTTTTGACCATAAAAAAAAGGACTCACATAAGTGGTCCTTTTTTTATGACATCAATCTAAAATTAAATAGATTGTTCTTCTTGTCTTTTTCTGGCTCTTTTTTCTTTGATCATTTCCCAGCTTGCTCCCGTAACCCAATAAGATACGAAACCAACTAAGAAAAACATTAACCAAAACCCTATAGTTAGTATGGTTAAGAAAAGCAAAAAGCCTAAGTACTGTGAAAATTCAAACATGTTTTCCGGAATTTTTGAATGTTACGACAAATGTAGGCTATATATTTTTTCTCAGCAATAAAATCTAAATCAATTTTCGTTAAATAACATTTATCCGTATATTTATACTCATTTTAAATAAGCTTTTTTAGAACTTGAATTCCTTTAAAATAAAGAGCCCAGACAAATTGCATAATTTTCAGGAGCTATTTACTCCGTCAGTTCGCTATCGCTCGTGTCCTGCTGTCCGCTGTATCTTTTTGTTTTTAAAGAAAAAAACAAAAAGGATGCCGCTACCATCAGGGCTAAAAGACTCATTTTCAAAGGGAGTTTTCGTTTTAAAATACATTCACATTTTACAAATAACATTTTACATACAACATAATGAAATACAGAATAGAAAAAGACACCATGGGAGAAGTTCAAGTCCCAGCTGATAAATATTGGGGTGCACAGACAGAACGTTCCAGAAATAATTTCAAAATCGGGCCAGCAGCCTCAATGCCAAAAGAAATCATAGAAGGTTTTGCTTACTTAAAAAAAGCGGCAGCTTATGCCAATTATGATTTAGGTGTTTTACCAATCGAAAAAAGAGATGCTATCGCAGCAGTTTGCGACGAAATTCTGGAAGGTAAACTAGACGATCAATTTCCTTTGGTAATCTGGCAGACAGGATCTGGAACACAAAGCAATATGAACGTTAACGAAGTGATCGCCAACCGTGCTCAAGTTCTTAAAGGTTTTGAAATTGGCGAAGGCGAACAATTCATCAAAGCCAATGATGATGTAAATAAATCGCAATCATCAAACGATACTTTTCCAACTGGAATGCACATTGCCGCTTATAAAATGGTAGTTGAAACCACAATTCCTGGAGTTGAAAAACTTCATGCAACTTTAGCAAAAAAAGCAGCCGAATATAAAGACGTTGTAAAAATCGGACGTACGCATTTAATGGACGCAACGCCTTTAACTCTTGGACAAGAAATTTCAGGTTACGCAGCGCAATTAGCCTTCGGACTAAAAGCTTTAAAAAATACCTTAGCCCATCTATCCGAAATCGCTTTAGGCGGAACAGCTGTCGGAACTGGGTTAAACACTCCAAAAGGTTACGACGTAAAAGTAGCCGAATATATTGCACAATTTACCAATCACCCTTTTGTAACAGCAGAAAATAAATTTGAAGCTCTTGCTGCACACGATGCAATTGTAGAAACACATGGCGCTTTAAAACAATTAGCTGTTTCTTTAAATAAAATCGCTAATGATATTAGAATGTTAGCTTCTGGACCACGTTCTGGAATTGGCGAAATCCACATTCCAGAGAATGAACCTGGTTCATCAATTATGCCTGGAAAAGTAAATCCGACGCAATGTGAAGCTTTGACAATGGTTTGCGCTCAAGTTATCGGAAACGATATGGCAATTGCTGTTGGCGGAATGCAAGGACATTACGAATTGAATGTTTTCAAACCCGTTATGGCGGCCAACTTTTTGCAATCGGCACAACTTTTAGGTGATGCTTGCGTATCTTTTGACGAACATTGCGCCCAAGGAATCGAACCGAACCACAAAAGAATCAAAGAATTGGTAGATAATTCATTAATGCTAGTTACAGCTTTAAATACTAAAATTGGATATTACAAAGCCGCAGAAATCGCTCAAACCGCTCACAAAAACGGAACTACTTTAAAAGAAGAAGCGGTGCGTTTAGGTTACGTAACTCCAGAAGATTTTGATGCTTGGGTGAAACCTGAGGATATGGTATAATTTAATTGTGAATTGTTAATTGTTGATGGTTGATGGTTGATGGTTGATGGTTGATGGTTGATGGTTGATGGTTGATGGTGATCTAGTAACTTATAAAAAAGCTTTCCTTATTGGAAAGCTTTTTAAATTTATAATTAACAATTTATAATTAACCATTATTAATGTAATCCTGCAAATAACTAAATCTCTCCGTCAGTTTTCCGTTTTCTGTTATTTTAGCGCGTTTTAAGATTCCGTCTTTATCTCCGTTGAAGAAAGCTGGAATTACGTGTTCCATAAATTGTTCCCCAAAACCTTTGCTGGCATCTTTTGGAATTTCACATGGCAAATTATCAACCGCCATTACTGCAACCGCAGCAGGATGAAAGAAATCTACTTCTCTATCTTCTAAAGGAAAATAACCATATAAAGGTTCTTCGATTGTTGAGGAGCGGACTGTACAAGCAATTGGCCCATTAACATCACAAGAAATATCAGCCACGACTTTCAGTTTGCAGTCGCTTGCATTCAACATTTCTTTCGTTAAAATCATCGGAGCATTATTCGCATGAAAATGTCCTGCAAAATAAATATCAGACACTTTTGTAAATCTTTCAAAATCAGATTCATATTCTTCCGGCTGATTCACAAAATCTGCAAAATCTAAAACTTGACCGTCTTTTCTTTTGTTATATTCTAATACATCCAGCTGCACATAAACGGCTTGAGCGTATTTTTTAGTCAGATAATTATCGATCGTAATTTCTTTTATTTTAATCGCATCCAAAATTTCTTTCGCCCCGCTCCCCACCTTTCCAGTTCCAGTAACTACAAATTTTAACGCTGGCATTGTGATGCGCTTTAAATGCTTGATCAAATCTTCTTTTCCTGAAAGAGTTTCTGCTTTAGGAAGTTTGAACAATTCAAATTTAATTCCGAAAGCACGAATTCCGTTATAAACACCGACCATACCAGCATATTTTCCGAAACCAATTAAACGGCGATCTTGTTCGTCTACAATTGTTTCGTGATCGTATAAATCAATGTTTTTTTCTAAGATAGCTTGAAGCAATTTTCTATTATGAGGCTGTTTTTTAATCGTATGCGAAAAAAAGAAATAGGCTTTGTTTGGAATCAAATCTGCTACAGGAACTTCTTTTACACCAAATAAAACATCACAATCCGAAACATCATCTGTAACTGTGATTTCCATATTTTTATAGTCATCATCGGAAAAAATTCTAATATCAGAACTTTCAACTTTTACAGACGCATCAGGATAAAGCTGTTTCAACTTTGTCAATTCATTTGGTGAAAAGACAACTCTTCTATCTGGCGGATTTTTTCTTTCTTTTATGACTCCAAATTTCATTTTAACTGATTTTTTTAATATTTAAAATATAACTTTTTACACAGTATTTGTTTCAAATATAACAAATTTAGTTAAAATTTTGTTTCTAAATTTAATTAAAAAATAGCTCAAAACTGTTAGAGGCTGAAAAACAAATAGCTACAATTTTTAATTCTTAAAAATATGTTAAAAATCACAAATTAAAGCCTCAGAATTGAGAAAACAACAAAATTGAATTCGATATATTTGTTTTTAAAGAACGATGCAAATGATTTTCCTTAAAAAAACAAAGATACCACAAATACTTTTTTCTATACTAGTTTTAAGTTCTTGTGGCGAAAAGAAAACAACAACTACAGATACAACTCAGACAGTCGAAGATACATTACCGAAAATGAAGCCTTTAGGTTCAGAACCAAAAGTTCCCCAGGCGTATAAAAATTCGGTAGTCGGCAGAATAAATCACTTTTACAATAAAAATTGGCCTAATAATAACATGAACGGAAGTTTCTTGGTGGCCAAAAACGGACAGATTTTATTTGAACGATATAATGGTTTTGCTAACAAAAATGAAGGAACCAAAATAACTCCTGAAACACCCGTACAAATTGCTTCGGTAAGTAAAGTTTTGACGGCTACAGCAGTTTTAAAATTGGTAAATGCAGGTAAAATTGATTTGGACCAAAAGGTAAATACCATTTTAAAAACTTTTCCTTACGAAGAATGTACGATTAGAATGTTATTGGATCATCGCACAGGAATGCGCAATTATGCTTATTTCACAGATCACGATAAATCGGTTTGGGACAGACATAATCAATTGAAAAATAAGGACATTCTAGATATTTTGGCGACAAAAGATATTGGTTTAGAAGCTAGAACGGGAACTCGTTTTAGTTACTGTAATACCAATTATGCGATGTTGGCTCTTATTATCGAAAAAATTACTGGTTTGAGTTATAAAGAAGCCATGTCTGAAATGATTTTCAAACCTCTAGGAATGAAGAATACATATGTTTTTGATGATGACAAAGACAGAAAAAAAATTGTTCCCTCGTATAAAGGAAATGGTGTAGAAATTGGTTTTGATTATCTGGATAATGTTTACGGAGATAAAAATATTTTCTCTACAGCGAGAGATCTTTTAAAGTTTGACAGAGCAAGACAATCGCCAGATTTCTTAAAACCTGAATTGTTGAAACAAGTTTACACCGGTTACAGTAATGAACGTAAAGGAACTAAAAATTATGGTCTCGGAATTAGAATGATTAACTGGGAAACGGGTCAAAATTTCTATTTTCATAATGGATGGTGGCACGGAAACACCTCATCTTATATCACTTTGATGAATGAAGGCGTAACGATTATCGCACTATCTAATAAAATGACTAGAAATACTTATGCAGTTCGCAAATTAGCGCCCATCTTTGGAGATTATCCTTTCAATTTTAAAGACGAAGAATAATAGTCATAAAGTCAAAAGTCGAAAGTCTTAAAGCAGTTGCAAATATTAGCTTTTGTTTTTTTTTAAAATACACAATTTTTGGCAAAAATTAAAAGACACAGAAGTTCGCAAGCACTTGACTTTAAAAAACTTACAGCTTTTGACTTTACAACTTTCGACTTTATGACTTTTGACTTTCTAATTTTTCTGAAAATTTTAGCAGAAAGTAATTTCAAATATTCTAAATTTGCAGACTTATTTTTGGGGTCGACTGGTTTTGACAGCGAGTCGAATTGAACAGTAAGCACGTCGAGCATTGAGACCTTGCTCGTAAATATAAGATCTCAAACTTTTACACGGCGAAAATAATTACGCTTTAGCTGCATAATCCGAATCATAGTACGATTGCGCCACGTCTCTACAAGGTAGAGAAGCTGGATTCTCCTGGAAAGCCTTGGTTTGTGGCGTTCCGTTCAGGGGAACCGTAAAAATAAACCTAGATTTCCATGAGCTTCGGGTGGATTTCGAAAATTAAGAAGATAAGTGTTGGGTGGTTGTTTCTGGCCTAGCTCAACATCGAAAATTCAATCAGGAAATAAACGTGTAGAAAGCTCTTTAGTTGCTCGTTTGGACCCGGGTTCGATTCCCGGCGACTCCACAGAAAAAAAGCCTGTAAACTTGATGTTTACAGGCTTTTTTATTTAATAAGACCGAAGAGGTTTTTTTTAGATTAACTCATTTGCATAAACAACAAATACGGCTTCCCTACAAAGAAGACCGCATTTATCAACTAATTCAAAATTAAAAAAACTATAAACTTGCTTTTACTTCACCGCAAGTCAACATATTTTTTGGGTAGTACGGATTTTTGATTTCCTTGCTATCACTTGTCCAAACTGCGCCTGTCATTGGGCAGATTTGTAAATATAAGGTTTCATCAGCAGGTTTGAATTTCGAAGCCTGATCCCAATATTTTACGGAAAGGGTTTCAAAAATCTTACGCTGTTTGTTGATGTTTTTAGTCGCTGCAATCTGCGTTGCCAATTCGATAATTTCTCTTCTCGAAATGGTTGCTTCATTCATATTTTCTAAGCTTAATTTTTTAAACTTGAAGTTTTTTAATGAACTTTTTAAAGCCTCAGCATTTTTAACAACCGCTAAACTATCTGATGTTAAAAAGCTGTTTTTTAAAGCCAAATAACTTTTTGTTATTTCTTTTTTCTCCGCTTCACGTTTTGCTACTAATTCTGGCGTAACTTCTTCTTTTGAAGTTAATTGCGCTTGCGCTAAAAAGCTAAAGAAAACAAATGCTATAACTAATAAATTTTTCATGATGTTGGTTTATCTAATTTGGTAATGATTTTTTCGATGTCAATTAAAATGCTTTCGTAATGATCTTTATTAATTCCTGTCGCGGAAGCTTTTAATTTTTCAATGTCTGTTTTTAATTTTAGCAGATGCTGTTTTGCGTACAATCTAACATCGCTTCGCTGTGCGGCATTTGCTGCTTTTCCAGGCTCTAATTCTTTAGGCAATAAAATCATACCTAATTTTTCGATATAACCGCGCTGAAAACCTCTTCTGTAAAAATCTTGCTTTTCGTCTCCGCTAAATTTCACCCAAACTGTTTGCTGCACATCGTTCAAAAATTCTGGAACTGTATAAGCTCCTTCAGACTGCATTGATTTAAGGTTTATGTTATAAAGCATTCCTGAACTCAACAGCATATTTAAAACCTGGTTCTGCTGATCTGAAATTTGATCTTCTCTCTTTAAAGCAATCAAATCATCAATTTCTTGCGGATACATCCAAAGAGGCGAAACAAACAATTGTCTTCCTAAATAATCGATCGCTGCTTTTACTTTTGCTTTAGGAACTGGTTTATAAACCACACCTTTTTCATCGACTGTTCGTTTGGTAACGTAGTTGTTTCCGATATTTTTCAGAACATGATACAAATACAATCCGTATTGTCTTACTACTGCTTTATGCATGTCGGCTAAATTATCGTACGGATCGTTTGGCTGATACGTCCATTCGATAAGATGAGGCACAACGCGTTTTAGGTTTTTAATTCCGTAATCACTGGCAAGTACCGAATCGTCTCCAAGATCTTCAGATTGACTGCGAGGATCTTCGTCTTTACCTTCTCCCCCAAACCATAATTTCGGATTTGCCGTTAAACTATCAGTGGTTAATTTGGCTAATAATTTTTCTTCGTCAAACTCATCTTTCGTATCTGGGTAATATTTATACCCCCATTGAACAGCCCATTTATCGTAACTTCCAATTCGCGGATAAAGCCCTTTTGGACTAATGTTATCTTCTGGCTGTGCTACATAATTAAAACGAGCATAATCCATAATAGAAACTGTGTGGCCGTTTTCTTCTACCCATTTTTTATCGCGAAGTTTTTCTACCGGAGTAGCGCTGCTCGCACCCATATTATGACGAAGACCGATTGTATGTCCGATCTCATGAGAAGAAACAAAACGAATTAATTGTCCCATCAATTCATCATCCAAATGCATTTTTCTAGCCCTAGGATCTAAAGGTCCAGCCTGAATCATGTACCATCTTTGAACCAATTTCATCACATTATGATACCAGCCTACGTGGCTTTCCATAATTTCACCACTTCTTGGATCACTAATTCTTGGTCCGTAAGCATTTGGCGTTTCAGAAGCTAAATATCGAACTACAGAATATCTCGCATCTTCCAAACTCATGGTTTTATCATCTTCTGGCCATTCTTTACCGACAATAGCATTTTTGAAACCTGCTGCTTCAAAAGCTTTTTGCCAATCGTTGATACCCGCAATTAAATAAGGTCTCCATTTTTTTGGTGTTGCAGGATCGATGTAGTAAACGATCTGTTTTTTTGGTTCTACCAATTCGCCTCTTAAGTATTTTTTGATATCCTTTTCTTTTGGCTCTAAACGGTAACGCTGCACAATGAATTTCTTTTTAGCGCTTTGTTCGTCATCATCAAACAAAACATATTTATTAGCAAAATAACCTACCCTTTCATCGAAGAAACGTTTGCGCATTGGCGTTTTCGGAAGTAATACAATCGAAGTGTTTAATCGAATGGTTATGCTTCCGCTGCTTGCAGTAGAACTTGTATATGTTTTTGTAGTTTTGATTTCGATATTAATTGGATACGTATCGATACTTTCTACAAAAGATTTATCATCAGCAAGAGAAGTTAATTTTTTTTCTGTTTTTTCCTGACTTCCTAAAGAAAACATCGCATTGTCTTTTTTGAAAACATCTGTCACCTCAATAACCACATCTTTGGTTTCTGGATTGGTTGTTTTGATTGGAAAAGCAGCCACAATTGGATTTTCGTTACTTCCCTCCAACGCTTTTGCCAGCATCGAATCGGCAGAACGAACATCTTGTCTGTATTGCAACGATCTTAAATAAACAGTATTATTTGAACCTTTTTCAAAATAAATAGTCTGCTCATTGGCTTTTTCTCCACCAAAAGCTCCAAAACCTTCAGGTGTTGAAAGATAACGTGTTACAACCAGCATGTATCGATTAAATAAACTGTCTGGAATCTGAAAGTAATATTTAGTATCAACTTGACTTACCGTAAAAAGTCCTGATTTGTTTTTAGCTTTATCAGTAATTATTTTATTGTAAGCCTGCATTCCTTTTGGCTGCGTGCTGCTTGTACTATCTGCTTTTTTTTCGGGAGTTTGGGCAAAACCATGCTGCCAAGCCGACAGCATGATTAGAATTAAAATTAACTTTTTCATCTAAATTAAAATGGGACTTTTTCGTCTGTGTTTAATGTCAATTTCGGATTTTTCTGTAAAACCGATAAAGGAAACGGAATTATGTATAATCGAGAATTGGGTTGTAAAGTATACGTTTTTTGAGAAACCGTTTTGTTTACAATTGGAAATACTCTCGTGATTGTTTTTGCATATTCTGTTTCGGTGTTTAATCTTTTAAGGTCAAAGAAACGGTTAAATCCTAAAAGCAATTCTTTTCTTCTTTCATTAATAACCAATTCCATTGTTTCTTTTCTTGTTGCTGGAACCACCAAATCAACAGTACCAGAAAGAATACGTTTTGCTCTTAAGGTATTTAAAACCGTAACCGCCTCAGCAAACTGGTTTTCTCTCGCATAACATTCTGCTAGGATTAAATATACTTCTGTTGTTTTCATTCCTACAGTTGGATAGAAAAATCTAGTGTATTGTGTTCCCCAATAAGCGGTGTTTGAACCTTGATCTAAGTTTGTGGTGCTTGTTGAGTTGAAAAACAAATTGAAACGCCCATCATTTGTTCCGAATAAAGTTCTCAATTCTGGACTGATGATGTAACTCTGAGCAAAATTCATTTCGGTGTAACCTGTCATGTACATGTAGCTCAAAACTTCTACGTTGCTTGCCGCTGGAACAGCAACCGCTGTTGGTCCGCCTTGTTTGCTGTAGGCTACCAAATCGAATATCTGATTGTTATAGCTTAAGGATTTTTCTGCTGCTTCTTGAGCTTTCGCAATTTCACGTTTAAACAAATGCACTTTAGCTTTAAAAGCATACGCAAATGCTAATGACGGATGGTAAACATCGGCAGGTTTTTCTTTAATGAATGGCAAAGCCTCGTCAATATCTCTCTGAATAAAATCGTAAACCTGTGCAACAGTAGATTTTGAAGGCTGTGCTTCCAGATCAAATTTATCCATGATACAAATTCCTCCATCTGTTGCTGCAGTCTGCGGATCATACGCTTTTGCATATGTATTTACTAAAAGAAAGTGATCGTAAGCTCTGAAAATTTTAGCTTCAGCTTTCGCTAATTGCTTGACATTTCCATCTCCTTTACTTTCATCTACTAATGAAATAATCGTATTCCATCTGTTGATATAACTGTAAGCTTGATTGTAAAAACTTGAACCTGTCAGTAAGGAAACTCTATCTACACTTTCATCAAAAGTAAAGTTAAGAATATCAATATTTGGCGTTCTTCCGATTACATTGGATTCTCTCATCCATTGATCATCTGACAAATACTGAAAGTTATTGATCGGATAACCTCTATTTGGCAAGGATACCAATTCAAGAAATTGTTCTGGAGTTTCAATAACTAAAGCTCCTTTTGGTGTAATATCTGTATATTCTTCGCAAGATGATGCTGTTAACATTACAAGCGATAGTAGTGTTATATATATCTTTTTCATTTTTTTAAAGAGTAAGATTAAAGCCAAATAAATAAGTCTTCGGCAATGGTAAGCTACGTACACCAGAATTTGTACTATAAACTTCTGGATCTATACGATTTCCAGCTGCGCTCCAATACCAGATATTATTCATCTGGAAAGTAAACTTTGCCGATGCCATTTTAATTTTGTTAGCGAAAGCCTTAGGCAAATTATAACCCAAAGAAACGTTTCGTAATTTAATATAATCGCCATCTACAACATTTGCAGTAGAATATCGCCATTGGCTGCTAATCGTTCCAGCATAGTTTCTAACACTTTCGTCTAAGTCTACATACAAACGAGTATTATCATTTCTATTGGTATCGGTGTAACGGTCTGTAATTCCAGAAAGGTTTACGTTATCAGAACTCATGTCTAGTGTTTCTTTACGCATCACATTTCCTCCAGAGAAAACAAATAAGAAATTCAAATCAAATTGCTTATAAGAAAAACGCTGTGACAATGAGCCTGTATAAGTTGGCATTAAAGATCCCATATTCTCTAAGGCATCTGGATTGGTAATTGTTTTTATGCTTGTTGAAATTGGATTTCCATTTGCATCAAAAGTAATAGACGGGTTTCCGTTTTCATCCAACACATACGGATAACCATTTACCATTCCGCCATATTTGTAAGCATACATGCTATTGAAATAATCGCCTTCTACAAAATAGCTGCTTGGAGAAGAAACATAAACCGTAGCTGTAGATTCAGCTCTTGTTACTTTTTTCACCGTTGTTCTGTTGAAGGCAAAAACGAAATTTGAATTAATTCTAAAATCTCCGTTATTAAACCACTCAGAACCAACAGTAAATTCAATACCTTTATTTAAAAGTGCTCCTGCATTAATTCTTCTTGACAAAGCGCCAACAGTAGGATCAAGATCTGTTGTAGCCAATAAATCACTACTGTATTTACGGTAAACATCGATCGAACCATTTAATTTAGCTCGGAACAAACTATAATCCACACCAATATTGGTACTTTGTGTTTTTTCCCATCGTAACATCGGATTTGGCTGCGAAGTGATATTGGTATATTGTAAAGACTGGTACAAGTTATCGTTTCTTCGAGTAGCTGTGATGTAAGGAGTTGTACTTTGATCTACGTTTCCGTTAATACCATAAGTAGATCTCAATTTAAGCATACTTACCCATTTTACAGGTTTCATAAAATCTTCGTTGCTGATGTTCCATCCTAAACCTGCAGACCATAATGGGCGATTTTTATATTTTGGATCAACACCAAATAAATCGGCTTGATCTACACGGTAACTTCCTGTAATATTATATTTTGATAAATACGTATAGCTTGCAGTGCTAAAGACAGAAAAATAACGGTGTAAAATCTCTGTCTGTGATCTTCCCAAGGCTGCCAGCGTACGGTTGTTTCCAAAAATATAACTAGCAACTCCAGTCTGGCTTAACGCCAAGTTATTAAGTACAGCAGAAGTTAGGGTAACTGGATCGTAACCGTATCTTAACTGTTCTATTGTTCTAGGAACATAAGTTTCACGCATTTCTGTACCTACCAACGCATTTACAGAGTGTTTGCCTTCTGCAAATTCTTGATTAAAATCTAATTGATTTCTGAAAGAATAATTACTAGCCTGACTGTTCATTTGCTTGTATCTCCCACCTGTTGAAAAACCATCAACGTATGTATAGGCGTTAGTAGTCGGATTATATCCTGTTAATGCATTAATCGCATAACGCATTCTATAAGAATCAACATCAAAATACTGTTCGCTGTCATTTTTTCTTACCTCATATTGAAATTGAGTATTAAAGCTCAATCCTTTGTACAATTTCGCTTTTATGTTAGCAAAAGTTCTTAGGCTTAACGAGTTTCGCTCTTCAATACCTTCTTTAAGCGCATCTAAGACATTAAAATTCAATGATTTGAACCCTGTTAAACCTGCTAATTTATCGACCATTGCCGGATTTATAGCACCACTAGAAGTAAAACCATCTTTAATTGCTACACCTGTTGATTGCACCAAATTTCCGTTATCATCAGTAATACGCTCGTATCGTTTTTGAATGTCGTAGTTGCCCAGATCATATTCGGTCGATTCGTCATTACTATAAGTTCCATTTACTCCAAATGTAGCATTTAGCCAGTTATTAACCTGAAAACTACTTTTCGCGTACAGATTAAACGCGCGCCCTTTGTTGTATTTTACGCGAGCTTGCGACTCATCATAATTAAGCGAAACATACGTGTTCTGCTTGCTTGTACTTCCCGAAAAAGCAACATTATAGCGCTGTCTTAATTCATTTTGCCAAACATTATCACGATAATCTTTATTGTAGTCGTTTTTTCTCCATTGTGCAAGAGTCGTGTTGTAAGTAGCATTATCGATTTTTCCCTCTTCTAGATTTCTGTTTAACTGGTAAAGCGGACTGTAGTATTTTGTACTGCTGTTTCCAATATCTCCATAACTGCTAAACATTGTCGCAGTATCTGCAAATCTCGCTCTTTCTCTGTTATAAATTGCCTGCTCAAAGTCAATGATATCGCTTGTTGAGGCATAATTCATATCTCTCAAATTAGGTTTTGATGAAATAAATAAATCTGAGTTTATGGTCACTTTTAATTTACCATTTCCTTTTTTGGTAGTTAAAACAATGATACCATTTGCCGCTCTCGAACCATAGATAGAAGCCGCCGCCGCATCTTTCAGAACGTCAACACTCTCAATATCATACGGATTAATTTCGTCCAAAGTCAATTCACTTGGAAGACCATCAATTACAATAAGCGGACTGTAGCCCACATCAGATGAAAAAGTCCCAATACCTCTCAAAATAGGTGTATCAGACCCAAGTCCGTTTGGATTTTTCTGAAACATCAAACCCGCAACACGTCCTTCTATTGCGCCCGATAAATTAGAATTGAGATTTTCGTTTAATGTTTTTTCATCAACTTTAGAAATTGCTCCTGTAAAATTACTTCTTGCAATAGTTTGATATCCTGTTACCACAACTTCTTTCATTGCAGCTACTTTATCTTCAGCAACAAGCGTAAAATCTGTACGTCCTCCAATACCAAAAGATTTGCTTTCGATAGTTAAACCAGACAATTCAAGAACAGCATTGGGTGAAATTTTATCAAAAGAAAAACTACCATCAAAGTCGGTTACACTTGTTCTGTTCGTTCCTGCAATGGTAACCGTTACCCCTGGAAAAGATTCATTTTTATTATTTACTACTTTTCCTCGGATATCGATTAAACCGTTTCCCAAGCTCTCGTTTTTTTCTTTCGGAGCAGTAACGACAATCGTTTGGTTGGTAAGTGTATATTTAATACTCTGATTTTTAAAAACTTGACTTAAAGTTTCGTTCAAGCTAGCATTCTTAACAGTAATGCTGACAGGTTTGGAATCCTTTAGGAGTTTCTGTGTATACAACACTTCGTAATTGGCTTGTTTGGCCACTTCTTTTAAAACTTTTTCCAGAGGTGCATCTTTAAAATTTATGGTAATAGTCTGCGCCTGTCCTGTAAAACTGCACAATAGCATAAACACACCTAGCATCCATAGATGAGCCGAAAAAGGAACTTTTGGAATCTTTTTTTTAAGTTTTTTGTAAGGTTTTTTTGGTTGTAAATTTAATTTCATACATTTACATTGGTTATAGTTAAACAATAGTGGACAACTTATATTGGCTATAAACTTTTAAACAAACCAGAAGCATCGCAACTGCCTCTGGTTTTTTAGTTTATAAACACAACATAATCGGTTAAATCAAGATCTTACGGATAGACAATAATCGTCTTTCCTTCAACCTTAAATTTTATATTACTAAGCTCAAGCACTTTTAATACTTCAGACAAATTTTTATTTCTAAAGGTACCTCCGTTAAATCTCACATCTGATACATCACCGCGGTATTCTGCTTTAATGCCGTACCAGCGTTCCAACTGTTTCATGACCGTTTTCAAATCGGCATTATCAAATTTAAATCGGCCGTTTTTCCAAGCGATCGCTGCTTCAGTGTCAACTTCTTTAACTGCAATTTTATTAGAACTTTCAGATATATTTGACTGCTGGCCTGGTTTTAAAACTGCTTTCTGATTTTTAGAAGAAACCGCAACACTTCCTTCCAATAAAGTCGTTTTTACAACAGATTCATTATTATAAGCATGAACATTAAAGTGCGTTCCTAAAACTTCAATAGTTTGATTATCTGATTTTACTAAGAATGGCTTGTTTTTATTTTTAGCCACTTCAAAATAAGCTTCTCCCTCTAACTCCACAATTCTTTGGTCACCGTTAAATTGAGTCGGATATTTAATTGAAGAAACAGCATTCAAGAATACCTTTGTTCCGTCGGCTAAAACAATATTATATTGTCCGCCAGTTGGAGTTGAAAGTGTATTGAATGAATTCTCGTCTTCTTTTGAAGTATTTGCGTTTGCATTTATCACATAAGTAATTACTCCATTCGCATCCATTTTTATAGTTACCTCATCCTGATCTTCTTTAGCAATAATATCTTTTGAAGAAAGGTCTGAAAGGATAATCTGCTTTCCGTTTGAAAGCGTTAAGATTCCTCTGTTTCCGCCAGGAGCAATTTCGTTTGCTTTTTCGACAACTTGATTATTTTCTTGTTTTACAACCGATTCCGATTTTGTAAAATAGAATAATCCTGCGCCAAATAACAGCGCAATAGATGCCGCAGCGGCAATACGCGGCCAAAGACGAATTACTTTTGTTTGCTGTACGAATGGAAGCCTTGATTTTAAGTGCTCGTAACTATCTGCCAATTCGTATTCGCTAAGCTGTCTTTTGCTATTTGAAGCCTCATGCAAATACCAAGCATCGAGTTTGTCTTTATCTTCATTTGATAAAGTGCCATTTTGATGTCTTTTAAGCAGTTCTAGAATTTCAGTTTCTTTCATAATTACAACACGAAATTTTGTCTTGTTTTAATATAAGACAGTTAGAAATGGGTTTTGTCATAGATGAAAATCAAAAAAAAATTAATTTATCATTAATAAATTCGACGAAACGTTAGTTTCTCTTTATTAATGAGGGTTTTATAAGTAGGTTTTATTTTAAAATTTAACAGAAACAACGACAAAAATTTACCAGATAAAAACATTCAACGCCGATTTTAGTTTTCCGCGAAGAATTTTCAGCGAATTATAAACTTGCTGTTTGGCTGTTTTGTCGGTTATATTTAGTTGAAGCGCAATTTCTTCATATGAAAGTTCTTCAACTTTTCGTAAAAGAAAAACTTCACGCATTTTTTCGGGAAGCAAAGCAATTTCATTTTGAATGATTGCCTCTAATTCTTTTTCTCGAAGTTTAGAATCAGCAAAAACATAATCGTTTTCGATAAAGTTTGAAATAGAATCAACGTAACGCGAAACCACTTTTTCGTGTGCGATATGATTTAGGATTCTGTTTTTGGTTGCTTTGTATAAATAAGAAGAGAGCGATCCAGTAATTTCGAGCTCTTGACGTTTGTTCCAAATAAACAAGAATACTTCTTGAACAACATCATTGGCTTCATCATGATTTCCCGTCATTTTGTAAGCATGATTTACTAAAAGTCTGGAGTACCTCTCAAAAATTTCTGTATAGGCCAACTGATCATCTTCCTTAAGGAGATTTAATAAGATATGATCAGCATATTTGCTATAAACAGACATTAATTAATAAAAAGTAAGGATCAAAAACGCAATATTAAACAATTTTACTGTTAAAAGCCAAATGATTATTAATTTTAAAAAAGCGCAAAGGATTTCGTAAACATTTTTGCATAAAATTCAATATGATTAATCCTAATAATATTGAAAAGCAATATAGTAGCCGAAAAATCAGTTCTGATTTCGACGTGTACTAATAAAAAAGTTGTAGAATATTAAATTTGATAACATCTCTTAAAATCTGCATGAAACATTTTTGGAAGTGATTTTCACGCAGATCTATCCAGATTAAAGCAGATGAACGCAGATTAATTTTACAATCTGCTAAAATCTTTTAAAATCTGCGTGAAACATTTTGCGTATTAATTTTTCACGAAGCTCAAAAAAATTAAATTACAAAGCGACTTGTTTCTTTGTTTTAGTTCTTCTCCAATACAAAAGATATGCAATTCCTAAAACAAGAATTATAATATCAAATTTTATAATCTGCGGAATTCGCATAATTTGATCGCTATAATAACTTCCTCCTAAAAGTGCTCCAGAACCGATTCCGAGTTCCATCGAAATATACATGGTTGCAACCGCTTTTCCTCTATGATCTGGATTGCTCAAATCGATAGTCCATGCGCTGATTGCGGGAGATAGAATCCCAGTACCAATCCCGTAAATGGCTGCTCCAACCAATAACATCTGAATATCTCTGCCTTCGCTAATGACAAAAAGTGCACAAGCCGTTATAATTAAGCCGGCAAATATCACTTTCGGTCGCCCGTGTCGATCTGAAACTTTTCCTGCTGCAAAACGAACCATCACCGAAGCTACTGTAAAAGCAGTAAAAAATATACCTTTATTGGTTGCGCCCACATGTTCGCTCCAATCTGGAATTAAAGTCAAAATAATTCCGAATGCGGTGTACGAAAGGAAAGTGATAATTCCTGCGGGAAATACATTTCTGTCTACAATATCTTTTCTTCCAATAATAAACATTGATCGGTTCAGTTTCTCTTTTGTAGCAAGAGTTTCTTTCATATTCAATACAATAATGATCGAAAAAAACGCTAGAAATGACGAACAGTAAAACATGACATTAATTCCGTATAAATTCACAATCATACTTCCTAATGCCGGCCCAAGCGCGCCACCGATACCGAAACACAATCCGTGCATTCCGAGTGCTTCTCCCCACCGGTGCTGCGGAATAATATCTGCCACATATGCCGATGTTGATGTCGGTTTAAATCCTGTAGAAAAACCATGAACCAAACGCAGTAATAAAAATCCTGAAACAGAACTCAAAATAGGATACAAAAATCCGCAGACTACACAAACCGAAGATCCAATCGCCATAACCGGAACTCGCCCCCATTTGTCTGTTAGCTTACCGCTAAAAGGTCTTGAAATTGCGGCTGTTAGCGTGAATAAGGAAATAATAAGTCCTTTATATTCTGCGCCTCCCAAACTGCTTAAATAATTAGGAAGCTCTGGAATCATCATATTAAAACTTGATGAAAACAGTAAAGAACTTAAACAAAGTAAAATGAATTGTAAGGTATAAATTGATTTTTCGTTTTGTGACATTATGGATTTTTTGATAACTAAAGGCTGATAGGAAATTATATTATTTTAAAATAATTCAAGCTGATTGTTGGGGTTTATAGGTTTCTTTTTAGGAGGTTTTGCCTCTCCAAAAATAGTCCTTCCTCCATATAAATGCGATTGTTCTCTTTCTCTTTGAACCAGCGCATCAAAATTGGAATTTGGAATAAAGCTTTCTTCTGCTTTTCGCGAAATTTCAGATAGTTTTTGAATGGCGCTCAATTTATCGCTGTCGCCAATTTTAGCACGATTAATAGCTCTTTGAAGTGTATCGATTGTCTCATCATAAATTTTTACTGGAACGGGAAACGGATGACCGTCTTTTCCGCCATGAGCGAAGGAAAAACGAGCTGGATCTTCAAATCGTGTTGGAGTTCCATAAATAATTTCGCTTACTAAGGCTAAAGATTGCAAAGCTCTCGGCCCCATTCCTTTTAAAAGCAGTAATTCTTCAAAATCTTCTAGTTTGTTTTCGTGAGTCGTCCAAAGCATTGCGCCTAGTCTTTTCATGTTCACATCTTCCATTCGCACATCATGATGAGCAGGCATAGAAAGGTGCTGCATCTCTTTTATGATTTTAACTGGCGATTCTTTTACCAATTCTAAAATTCCTTCACGAGATTTTGTTGCCGCGTTGGCAGTAAGGTTTAAAATAGAACCTTGATTTTCGCCATAAATAAAAGTATGCGGTTCGTTTATAAAAGATTTTAAGTCTTGCGAATGCCAATGGTATCTTCTGGCAGTTTTAGAATGCGGGTTCATTCCTTGCTGAATAACAGCCCATTGCCCTTTATTATCAACTATAAAATTATGCTGATACAATTGAAATCCGTCCTGAATGGCGGTATTATCTACTTTGGCGGTAAGTCGGCTGCAGCTAGCAAGATTATTTCCGTCGAGACCTGTTTTTTCGCCAACAAATAAAAGTTCCTGCGGTGTGGCCATAGAATGTTTCCCTTTGCCTCCGCAGATATAAATTCCGAGTTCTTTTGAATGCGGATTGACTGATTTCTTCAATGCGCCAAGAACCGAAGTCGTGATTCCAGACGAATGCCAATCCATTCCCATCACAGCTCCAAAACTCTGAAACCAAAACGGATTGCTTAATTTACTGATCACTTCAGCAGTCGAAAATTCCATTGCAATGGTTTCCACAATGGCAAGACCAAGCTTAGACATTCGTTCAGCAAGCCACATTGGAACATGTCCATAATGTAAAGGAAGATCTGCCGTGCCGGAACGTTTCATTTGTGAGGAATTTAATCCTGCAAAAATACTTCTTTTAATTGTGAATTGTGAGTTGTGAATTGTTAATTGTTTTTTGGTTGATGGTTGGGGGTTGGTGGTTGATAGTTATGAGTTATGTGTTATGAATTATGAGTTATGAGTTATGAATTGTGAATTGTGAATTGTGAATTGTACATGGTAATATTTAATCAAATGTAAATAGAATTAATTGCCTCCATCTTCAGATGGAGGGACAGAAAATTAGAGCAAAAAGGCTTTAGCCAAATTGATAACGATATTCGATTTTAATTTGGCTAGAGCATCCACCTATCGATAATTACGAAACCCCTAGTTAAAACTAGGGGCTATGCAAAATCATACATCAATAATACCATTGACAATTCGCCGAAACAACCAAAAACAATCAACAATCAACCATCAACCACCAACCATCAACTACCAACCATCAACTACCAACCACCAACCATCAACCAAAAACAATTAAATAATCTCAATATCCTCCGCTGGTTCTTGAATTGGTTCTGTGCTGTCGTCTAACCAAGCAATAAAGAGTTTGTAACCTATTGAAAACACAATTGGTCCAACAAACAATCCGATGAAACCAGACATGATGAAACCACCAATTACACCTAGAAAAATTACAAGCATTGGGACAAGAGCGCCTTTTCCTAATAAAAGCGGTTTAAGAACATTATCTGATAATCCGCTGATGATGAAAAATATCGTCCAGAAAATGGCGTAACCAGAATCTCCAGTTGAGAAAAGGTAAATAATAACTCCAATGTTGATTATGATCGGTCCAATCTGTAAAATTGAAAATATCAGACAAATCAAAGTCAAAATTCCTGCATATGGAATGTCTGCCCAAAACAATCCAATGGCCTGAATGATAGTCTGAATAACAGCAACACCCAATATTCCCTTTACCACCTGATAAATGGTAGAAACCGAAATGGTCATGATTTCTTCAGCATCGTTTCCAGCGATTTTTTTAAGAAATTTTACAAACAAAGCTTTTGAACTTGGAGATACTAATAGAATTCCCGCAATAATTATAGATAGAATAAACTGTAAAAATGCAGCGCCAGAACTCAAAATACTACCCATAATTTTAGTAGTCAATTCTTTTATCTGATCTTGATATTTAACAACGCCTTGTTCCAAATCTGTTGACATTGCAAGCAAAAACTCGTAAAGTGGTTTACCAATTACCGGCCATTCTTTTATAGAAGGCCCAGGCGGACTAACCTTTAAAGTTCCTGCTTCAAAACTATCTTTCAGTTCTAAGAAGTTCCCCGTTGCGGCTTTCAAAAAATAAATTAAAGGAACAACCATTACGGCGATAATTAAAATTGTAATGATAATTGAAGCCAATCCTTTTCGTCCTTTTAGTATTTTCTGCAACGAATTGAATAACGGAAAAAATACTACCGACAGAATTACAGCCCAAAGTATTGGCATAAAAAAAGGCAACAGTAATTTAAGGCAAAATCCAACAATTAGGAAAATGAAAAATAACTGCAAAATAGTTTCAAAGAGCTCTTTTCTTTTAATCGAATTAGTTGTGTTCATGGCTATGTTTTTTTTTAATTGTGAAATGTAAATTGTGAAATGTAAATTGTAAAATGTGGTTTAAGTATTTTTAATTTTTAATTTTTAATTTTTAATTTTTATTCAAAAATTCGCATCCGAGACCAGTCTTCCAATTAAGATCACGGGATATAAAACACCTGTAAGCACTTCAATCTGGACGAGCGAGCGAGCCAAAGGATGCAGAGGCAGGATTTCTCCATAACCTGTTGAAGTCATCGTGATGTAGCTGAAATAAATAAAACTAGCCTGATCGCTATTGCTTGCAAATTTGGATTCAGCGATTTGGAAAGAACCTTCAATATGTTCATAGAGAAATAAATAAAGCGTCGACCAAAAGTGAACTAACAGCATATAAACCACAATTGACCCAATGATGCGATAGGTTGTTACGGGTCCTGGCTCCAAAACCTTCTTTAAAACCAAAGTAATCAGGAGCAACATAATGGCAACTGATAGAATCAAGTCTGCAAATAGGATAAAAATGTTATGATTGAAATAGTTAATCCATTGGGTGATAATGAATAAAAATGGAATAATGGAAATAAGTAAAGCTTGTTTCTTATGTTTGGATAACGCCACAATTCCTGCAAAAAGAAACAGCATCCAAAATATATTAACAGCCACCATAAAATGAGATTTGCTACCAAAAAACGGAATAGCAATAAAATGCATGACAAACAGCAGTATCAACATCCCGCTGAGTCCCTTTTCCTGAGTCCAAAAGCGATATAAAAAACGATCTTTTTTTGCTATCATACTATGACTTGTTTATTGTTTGTTGTTTATTGTTTTTTATGTCCACTATATTTAATTTTTAATTTTTAATTCTTAATTTTTAATTCGTACTTCATAATTCATAATTCATAATTCATAATTCATAATTCACAATTCACAATTATTTTAAATCGGTATCGGCTCTACTTCTACTCTTCCTATTGGTCTTCGCCAAAGTTTGAAAAGCAGTATGATAAAAATGGGCAGAAAACAAATTGCCGACATGACGAGATAAACATCTTTGTAAGCCAATAAAATAGACGCTTGAGAAGTTTGGTTAGAAAGACTTTTTTCTGCTTTTTTCTGCGCCTCGGCATCTGATAACCCCATGAATAAAAATTTCTTTTTTGAATTTTCTAATTGATTTTCGGCCTGTTTGTTTATCGCGCTTAACTGCTGACTCAAACCTGTCTTATGCTGCAAATTCATATTCGAAATAAAAGTTCCCAAGACAGCACCGCCCAATAAAGAAGCAAAAACGGCCTGAGCGATAATTCCCGTCATCATGCGCGAAGTACTCAATTGCGGCGGAACTCCTTCAGAAATGTAAAGCAGCGAAACAGGGAAAATAAATCCCATTCCTAATCCTTTAAAAATTAAAGGCAAATAAAAATCGGACGCATCAATTCCTGGGTAAAATCTAAAAAAGAGTGTTATATGATAAATTCCGTAGCAAGCAAAACCAATTACCCATATGGTAGCCAAATAAATGCGTTTGTACAAAAGATAAGTCGAAAGCGGAATCGCAATACATAATCCTATCAATAATGAAAGATGTGTTACTGCTCCAAGAACAGGATCGAATCCGAGAACATTGGTCATGTAACCCGTTACGACGCTTCCTGTTCCGTTCATTATTCCGATATAAAACATCAAAAAAGCACCTGCAACGACATTTTTAAATTTATAAACATCAGGATTTATTAAAGGTTCTGCCGTAAAACGAACATGAAGCATATAAATTCCTGCGGTAATAAATAAAAATGCAAAAGCCAGAGTTATTTTAGGATCGCTGAACCAATTTCTAGTCTGTCCTTCGGAACACAAAAAGAGAATAATCGCAAAAAACAAAATCATGATAATCCAACCTCTCCAATCAAATTGAAATTTGGATTTTAAAGGCGCAACATCCGCTTTATAAAAATACCAAGCCAGAATAATGCAGATTAAAAAATTGACATTTAAGAAATAAACTCCAAATGTCCAGTTATGGAAACTCACAAAATTTGCTCCCAAATATTGATACAAATGCTGACTTCCTTTCTGAATAAATTGAAAAATGCCATACATCAAAGCCATATTCATAACTGGATTGTATTTCAATAAAATAGGAACCATTGAAGCAAATATCCCTATGATGGAAACTATCGCCAAAAGCGAGCGGCACAAAACAAACCACGTAATGGTCGGCGCAAACAATGAAGCGGTATTAAACAAAAGCGATAAAAATGAAACCGATAAAATCATAGTTCGAACTTTGATTTGTTTTCCTAATTTTAATCCCAATGGCAAAAAAGCAAGCATGGCAAAAATGGGAATGTAAACGGCATAACTAAAAGCAGTTGTAGAAGGTCCAAAATGCCCTAATATCTGCGAATTATCATAAGTCGTCACATTGAGTCCGTTAAAAAAAGGAATGGTCAGGATATACAATCCTGCCAGTGTAAAAAAGCTCCTTTTTTTTCCTGCAAACATCTTTTATTTTTTTACTTCAACCGTTACATTCATTCCTGGGCGTACTTCTTGAAGCTCTTTCGACGGAGTTTCAAATTCAATTTTTACTGGAATACGCTGTGTGATTTTTACAAAATTTCCCGTTGAATTATCGGGTTCTACCATCGAAAATTTGGCTCCCGTAGCTGGAGAAAAGCCTGCTACTTTTCCTTTAAATTCTTTCCCATCCAAAGCATCAATCGTAATGGTAACTTCTTGACCGTGTTTTATTTTTTCGATTTGAGTTTCTTTAAAATTCGCCGAAATCCATAATTTATCGGTCAAAACCATCGTTGCAATGGTCTGATTCGCATTGACTAATTCGCCAATAGACAAATTTCGTTCTCCGATAAAACCATCCGCAGGCGCTGTAATTGCTGTATAAGACAGTTGCAATTTTGCGGCATCCAAATCTGCTTTTTTTCTTGCAACGGTTGCTGTGGCCGCTTCCAGATTAATCGAACTTTGTTTGGTAATTGAACCGCTTGCTTCAAGCCCTTTTCTTCCTGCCTTAACATAAGCTTCTTCGGATTTTAATTTGGAAATAACCTGATCGTACTGATTTCGCGTTACTGCGGAATCTGCAAACATGTTCTTGAAACGCTGATAATCTTTTTGAGCCTTTTCTAAACTTGCCAAATCTCCCGCCAGTTTCTCTTTTCCTGAGGCTTGATTAGAAACTGAAGTGGTTATATTTTGCTGCAGCGAATGCAAATTTCCTTCGGCTATAGCCAAATCTGCTTCGGCTTGCTTGACTTTAATAATGTATTCTTGGTCGTCTAAAACAACCAATGTATCACCCTTCTTGACCTGCTGGTTGGACTCAAATTTTATTTCTTTAATATGTCCAGTCGCTCGGGCAGCGATATTATTGATGTAAGCTTCGACCTGAGCATTATTGGTAGTTTCATAAGAACTGAAATCAAAGAATAAACTTAAAATCCACAATCCTCCCGCAATTAAAAAAACAAAAGACAAGATTGTGAGAACTCTGTTTCTTCTTTTTTCACTTTTCTGAATTACTGCATTTTGTGTATCTGCTTCGCTCATAACAAGATATATTAAAGTTTGCCCATTGCGTATTGAAGTGAGTAATATTGAATAATCAAATCTAAATTGGCATTTACGAGTGAAATTCGGGAATTGTTTAATTGTAATTCGGCATCTACAATCTCACTGATTAAAGCAAAATCGTTATCATACCGGCTTTTTACAATTTTATAATTGCTCATCGACAATTCCACATCTTTTTTATAGGTTTTGATATTTTCCTTGCTTTCCGCAAATCTGACAAAGGCATTTTTAACTTCGGTAGAAATCTGATCTTTAGTGACTTCTAGAGCAATATTACTTTTATCGATTTCTAATTTGTCTCCGCTAATGCGATGTTTCAGATTATAAAAGCTAGAAATATCCCAGTTTAAAGAAAGTCCGGCAGCCCAATAATTCAGTACATTTACATAGTTTGGCCATTGCGCGGGATACTCGGTATTCAGAATAAGATTTGCATTTAAGTTAGGTTTAAATCCGCTTTTGGTTAAACTCAATGAAGATTCTGATAATTTGATTTTGACAGTCGCGCGTTTTATCTCTTCTCTGTTCTGAAAAGCTTCTTCAAGACTTTGTTGCAAATTCATGTTCTCTGTTGGAATCATACTTTCTGCCACCTCAGGTTTCAAAATTGTATTAGTTGGAAAACCTATTAAAATATCGAGATAATTGCTTATTAGCTGAATTGTATTAGTACTTCTAAAAACCGAAACCTTAAAATTAGACTGTTGTAATTCGGTTCTTAAAAGGTCACTTGTTAGATTCTGACCATTCTTTACACGCGATTTCAACTGATTGATTCGAATATCGGTATTAATGATATTTTGTTTCGTTACTTCAATCTGGCGGTACAGTTTTTCGAGGGTGAAATATTGTTCGGTTATCGCGTTTTTAACATCAGCTTCGGTCATTTTTACAGCAGATTCCTGCATTTGAGAAATTAATTCCTGCTGATTAATTCTGGTATTAATGGCATTCCCTGTGTAAATAGGCAATGTCGAAACAATATTGGCAAATGCCTGCTGATTGTAATAATCGACGGTAATTTGGCTTTCGTAAAATCCTTCATACAGTTTCGGATCTCCGATATAATTATAGCCTCCATTTAAACCGATTCTTGGCATTTTTGCAATTTTAGCCTGACCCACATTTTCATTAGCAATTGCCAAATCAGCATTTGCCAGTTTTAATTGCCGGTTATTTTTAATTCCTAATAAAATTGCTTCGTCGAGCCTTATTTTTTTCGCAGTGCCTAGACTGCTGGTATCCTGCTGCGCAAAAATGAAGTTGAAACTGCAGCAAATCAAAATAAGAGCTAAATGTTTTAAATTTAAAACTTTAAACTGCCAATAACTCATTAGATTATGTTGGTTTTAATTTTGCTTTTTTTGGGAAACTATATTGAAATAATACATTGCAAAACCTTGGTAAACATGAAAATTTACCCCTCTAAAAAAATTACGGCTCAAGTTCCGAATCCTTATTTCTGCTATGCCGTTAATTTTGAATTAAATATAGTCATTTAATAATCAATATTTTACATTTTATTTTTAAAGTGGTTTCATCTTATAAAATGAAACAATTGAAGTTTGTTATTAAGCTAATCTTAAACAAAGAAATCGCACCAATCAATTTCTGATTAAGGCGATTTATAAATGATTCTAATTTTCCTTTTAGAGCTATCACTTCTCCATCCTTATCGAACAATTTTATTTTGTTCTTGAATAATTTCTGTTTCGTGGTTCTCACTCTTTATGAATCTGCATTATTAATTTTCTGCCATTTGTTTTGTTTTCTTTCAAAATAGAAAGCGCTTTATCGACTGTTTCTTTATTTAATGTTCCAACTACCAAAATATTGGGCGGACTAATTGTTTCATTTTCTAATAATTGACTTAATTCTGTCAACCCGTTTTTATAGTAATGATATTGTTTTTCAATTCCATACGCATAATTTGAAATATTATGAATTGAGGCTCCTCTCGAAAATAGAATGCCGCGAGATTCTGGAGTCGAAAAATTCGTGACATCAATGTAGTTTCCGTTTATTTTCAAAAGTTTTGCGGCAATTTCAGCGACATTATTTCCAACCAAATCCACTGCGATATCAAATTTTTGATTTTTGTTTAAAGAAAAAGCAGCTTCATAAATATCTTCTTTTTTGTAATTAATGATTTGTTCTGATTTTACTCCCAGATCAATCAAAGAAGCAATACTCTCTTCATTTCCTGCTGTAACCAAAAAATTGGTAAATCCTTTAGCGACAAGAAGTTTAACAAAAACATTTCCTACTCCGCCAGCTGCTCCTGTAATTAATATCGAGTCGGTTAAAGAAGCATTCATTCTTTTAAAAGCCTGCAAAGCGGTAAGTCCGGCTGACGGAATTCCTGCTGCTTCCTCAAAAGAAATATTCTGAGATTTCTTGACTGCAATTGCTGCTGGAACACAAATATATTCGGCATACGTTCCGTTTGAGCCCATGCTACCTGATCCGCAGAAAACAGCGTCTCCAATTTTTAATTCGCTAACCTCAGCCCCAATTGCTGTAATTATTCCTGAAAATTCACGTCCTAAAATTGGCGAATGAATCAGCTTTCTTTCTGAGCCGTTTTCGGTCATTTGATAATCAATCGGATTAAAACCTGAAGCCATAATTTTTACCTGAATCTGATGGGATTCGGGTTGCGGAATTTCTACTGTTTCCAGTTTAAATTCGCGGTTTTCTTGTAATACTATTGCTTTCATTTTTATCATTTTAGTTTACAAAAGTATCGCCGTAATATTTTATTTTTGTTATGGGTTAACCCGAGGTAACCGGTTACCAAAGAGAAACTAGTATGGCAAAAATTAATGATAATGGAGTACTTCGCGAAGCCAATTGTTCTGAAGAACTTATGGCAATGCGTGACAGTCTTGATGTTTTAGGAGGAAAATGGAAGTTGATGATTCTTAGGTTTTTAACCAATAGAACACATCAGGTTATTCATTTTAAAAAAATGCAGCGCGAAATTGATGGCATTTCGGCTAAAATGCTCAGCAAAGAACTTAAGGAGCTCGAGACTAATTTGCTCATCTCTAGAACAGAACAAGATACCAAACCTGCTACCGTAATTTATGCGATCACCGAATATGGAAAATCTGTACTTCCTGTAACAGAAACTTTAGTAAATTGGGGATTGGCGCATCGAGCAAAAATTATAGAATCTATTAAATGATTCTTTTTAAAATACCTAACAGGTTTTAAAAACCTGTTAGGACTACCGACCAGATATTCCTAACGGAATATTAAATTGCTCAACTAACTAACTTAAACCATTCTTTTCTACCGACCAGATATTCCTAACGGAATATTAAATTACTCAAACTAACTTTGACTCAAACTAACTTAAACCATTCTTTTACCTCTTTTTCGATGTTATCTTTAATCTTCGGATTTTCAAATTCATTTGAAACCGAATTATATTCATAATCTTTTTTCCATTTTTTATAGTTCACTGCTACTTTTTCGATCGCATCGCAGATATAAATAAGTTCTTCATTGCTCATAATGGGGTGCAATGACAAACGAACCCAACCTGGTTTATTGGTCTGATTTCGCTGCAATAATTCATTTGTAATTTCAGCCGATTTCTTTTCGTTGATATTAAACAGATAATGCGCATAAGTGCTCGCACAAGACCAGCCGCCACGAACTTGAATTCCGAAACGGTCATTTAAAAGCCTCACGATCAAATTATAATGAATGTCTTCAATTACAAAAGAAACACAGCCAATTCGTTCTGTAGTTAAATCTCCTAAAAGAGATAATCCTTCTATTTTTTGAAGTCTTGAAAAACAAAGAGCAAGTAATTCTTCTTCTCTTTTTTTGATGTTCTCCACACCCATTTGTTCTTTTAATTCTAAAGCCAATGCGGTTCTAATAACTTGCAGAAAGCCTGGAGTTCCGCCATCTTCTCTAACTTCTATGACATCGCTGTAACAATATTTCCCTAACGGATTCGTCCATTTTACGTTTCCTCCGCCTGGATTATCTGGAAAATCAGATCGGTATAATTTTTCATCGAAAACCAAAATACCGCAAGTTCCAGGTCCGCCCAAAAATTTATGAGGCGAAAAGAAAATCGCATCCAATTGCTGTTCTGGATCTTCTGGATGCATATCGATTTTAACGTAAGGTGCCGAAGCTGCAAAATCTACAAAACAAAGTCCGCCATTTTGATGCATGATTTTAGCTAATTCGTAATAAGGCGTTATAATTCCCGTCACATTTGAACAAGCCGTAAACGAGCCGATTTTTAAACTTCTATCTGCATATTTTTTTATTTCTTCTGAAAGAACATCTGGATCTACTAAATTATTTTCGTCGGGAGGAAGAATCACGACATCTGCATTTATTTCGTACCACGGAACTTGATTGGAATGATGTTCCATGTGCGTGATAAAAACTACAGGTTTATCAATTTCAGATTCATAGTTTCTTCTCACCCCAATAATACGCTGTAATTTGGATAATGCAGCCGTCATTCCGCTTCCTGTTGTTACCAAAACATCTGATTCTTTGGCATTAACCGATTTTTTAATACTATCTCTCGCGTGCTGGTACGCGTAAGTCGACGTTTTTCCTGTCTGACTTGAAAATGAATGTGTATTGGCTATCATTGGACCAATTTTATTGAGCATTATATCTTCAATCGGACGGTATAATCTTCCGCTGGCAACCCAGTCTGCATAAACTAGATTTTGGTCTCCGTAAACCGATTCGAAAATATGATCAATTCCTACTGTATTTTCTCTAAATTTTGAGAAGTAACACTCAGATTCTGTTGGTTTTGTTGTTGGCTCAATAGCATTCATATCCTTGTCATTTTAAATTAACTAAATTGTATTGTTTAAGTAAGCTTTCTCGCAATATTGTCATTTCGAGGAACGAGGAATCTTTGTCTTATATTCCTCAAAAGATTGTTACATTCTTTGAGGAGTTTCTTGTGAGATCCTTCCTTCGTCAGGATGACAAGATTGCGTATTTATTCTTTATCAAATTTTATTCTCCAAAAGCGATTTTAAAGTCGATTGCAATTCTTCTCCGTGAAGGTTTTTCGCAACGATTATTCCTTTTGAATCAATTAAATAATTGCCTGGAATTGCTCTCACTCCATATAATTTTGCAACGGCGCTGTTCCAAAAAAGCAAATCAGAAACGTGTGTCCAGGTTAGGTTATCATCTTGAATTCCTTTAACCCAATTTTCTTTCTTTTTATCTAAAGAAATTGCTACGATGTTAAATCCTTTATCATGAAATTCTTTGTAGGCAGCAACAATATTCGGATTCTCTTTTCGGCATGGACCGCACCAAGATGCCCAAAAATCAACCAAAGTGTACCCTTTCAAATTGTCATAAAGTCGAACTGGTTTTCCATCAGGATCATTAGCGGTAAAATCTGGGGCTTTTTTACCAACTGCCAATCCGTCTAAAACGGTAACCAGTTCTTTTAATTCTTTCACGTAAGTGCTATTTTGAAGGCTTTTATCTAATAACGCAATATTTTGAGTGATTTGCTCTGGCGACAATCTGTACGACCAGTTTCTGTACAGCACATAAGCCGAAACAATAGATTTTGGATGTTCGTTTATGAATTTAGTTATTTCGACATCTTTAGTTTTTTTATAGGTTTCGAACAAATCTTGAGAAGCCGAACCTTCAACCAAAGAAGCCGTGTAATATTTCTTCGGACTCAGTTTCACTGTAATTGGGTCTTTTTCAAGGAAAATATACAATGGCGAACTTTCTTTATTGACGCTTAATCCGTATAATTCTGGCGTTTTTACTTTTGTTTTAAAACTAAAATTTGCGTCTTTTACTTTTACCGAATCAATCGTGGTAAACATTTTATTGTGAAACTTTTGTTAGTAAACATATTGCGCCACGGTGTCGACAACAGTTCCTTTTAACTGCAAATTATTTTCTTGAGCTTGCGTTTGAAGTACTCCAAGAAGCAAAGCAAAACCTAGTAGTATTTTTTTCATTTTTATTTTTAGTTTTAAGATTAGACAAAAGAATTTTCAGGCCAATGCCAAAAGCCATTAGCGTTATTATTATTTTAAAAAAGAAATCTGGAAGAAACTAGTGTTTTCGCATCTAGAAAAAGGCAAAGCTATTTTCTTCAAAAATGGAATTCAAGAGTTCATAACCGGTGTACAAAATTGATTCTTCTTTCATAATAAAATTTTTTAATATGGATGATCTTAAACAGATTTACGAAGAAATCTTTCTTATCTGCCCGCATTCAGCGGAAGGATTTAGCACCTTATTTGGCAACAGGTTGCTAAGACTTCAATGGGCCTATTCCCTCAGTCTTTCTGGATAAGTATCATTATATAAATTTTCTGTGGTACAAATATATATTAATTCTACCGAATTAGTCAAGTTTAAATTCTGTTTTTTTATAATTTTTATTATAAAAGTCTTTTTCCAAATAAAAACTAACTAATAACCAATACATTAAGCATAAAAAAACATTTTTAGCAAATCATTTTTTATAAAATAAATTCATACGTTTTGCCAAATATATTTCTTATTCTTAGAGAAAAACATGCAGATATTTGTTCTTTTCCAGATGCGGGAGAGCCTCTTTCAATCCGTTTTCAAGATTTGACGTAATTAATTCCAACACTTGTTTGAGGTCTTTAAAAGTATTGGGCTTCACAAAATAACAAAGTGCGCCAAGACTAGCAGCGGTTTCCATATCATTTTTATGTGAAGAAGTAGAAATCATAATTACTGGAATATCTTTATAACGTTCATCCTGTTTTATTTCCTTCAAACATTCCCAGCCATTCATAACAGGCATATTTAGATCAAGAAAAATAATTCCAGGAATTTTATCATGATCTTTCAGCATTTTTAAAGCTACATCACCATTTTCTGCACAGTGACAAATAATATTTTCATCTATATCAGCCAGCGCTTCACAAAACATTTCTGTATCGTCCCAATCATCATCAGCTAACAAAATTATTTTATTCATCATAATTAAATGTCTTTTATTTTTTGCTCAAATGGGAGAGTTATAACAAAGGTAGCACCTTTATTAACAGTTCCTGTTGCGGTAATACTTCCACCGTGACGTTCTGCTATTTTTTTACAGAGTGACAAACCTAAGCCCGTTCCTTCGTAGCGATCTTTAGAATTTAAACGCGTAAAGGTTTCAAAAATACGTGTTGTTTGATCGAAATCAAAACCAATTCCGTTATCTTCTACCGTAATTATAGCAATTTTACTATCGTTTTCAATTTTTTCCGTCGCAGTAATCTTAATCTGTGGCGGAATATTTTCTTGAGCAAACTTAATGGAATTATTTATCAGATTATAAAACAATTGATAAAGCAATACAGCAGCTCCTTCTAAAATTGGAAGTTTTTCAAAATAAATCTTACCGTTTGCTTGCTGGAGCGCAATTTCAAGGTCGGTTTCTATATTTTTAATGACTTCATTTAAATCCACTATTGTTGCTTTTTGCAGATCAGCATTCGTTTTCGAGTAGGCCAGTACACCATCAATCATATTAAACATACGGTCTGCCGCGACATGAATTCGGTCAATATATCTTGATGATGGTTCATCAAACTGTCCTTCCATATGATCTTCCAGACGGCTTAAAAAAGTCTTTATTTTTCGAACTGGCTCTTTTAAATCGTGCGAAGCAACATGCGCAAACTGCTGTAAATCATCATTAGATCGCTGCAATTCTTTGGTACGGTCTGCCACCAGAATTTCAAGCTTTTCGGTGATTGACTTCTGCTCATGAATATCGGTACAGGTACCAAACCAATTGGTAATGACACCTTCCTTATCCTTAATTGGAAGTGCTTTACTTAAAAACCAGCGGTATTCTCCTGTTTTGGCATTTCTTAAACGAAATTCAAGCTGATACGGAAGTCCGGCATGAACACTTTCGTACCACGTTTTAGACACTAAATAAGCATCATCTGCATGCAATTTTGAAATCCAGCTTGAATCTCCAAATTCATGTTCATCAAAGCCCGTATACTCGTACCAGCGGCTGTTGTAATAATCGACAAAACCTTCTGAATTGGCTGTCCAGATAATTTGCGGAACCAAATCTGCAAGCTGTCTAAATCTTTCTTCACTTTCTGCAATAACGTTTTGAAGTTCTTTTTGCGAAGTAATATCACTAGATGCTCCAAACCACTCGATAATATTATTGTGATCGTCTAATATTGGCACCACTCTAGAAAAAACCCATCGAAGAGAATCATCATCGTTGATTACTCTGTGTTCCATTTCAAAAATAGATTTATCTACTATCGATTTAGAAATAAGATGAACTGCCATCTGCAAATCACTGGCATGAATAAATTTATCCAGCCAATTGACACCTCTTTCTTTTTGGTTATCCAAGTGCCCATCTCCTTCTAGATCTTGCATAATCATCCAATCTGCATCCATACGGTAAACCAAATCTGAGGACGCGTTGACTAAAGCTCGGAAACGGCTTTCGCTTTCTTCCATTTTTTGGCGCGCTACAACTTGCTGTGTAACCTCAACCGCCACTTGTATCATTCCGGTTATTTGCCCGTCTTCAATCAACGGACGATAAGCCAAATTATAGTAATAGTTTTTTAATTCTCCTGTACGATTGTGAGGCACAAGAACTTCACTTTGGTCAAAAGGAATTCCTTCATTGTAAACCTTCAAAACTTGTTCCCAGACATATTGCCCTTCGAGTTCTGGCAAAACATCAATCACACGCATGCCAATAATTTCTTGGCCGCGCCCAATCATTTGAAGCATATGTTTATTGATTTGCTCAATAACAAGATCGTCACCCTTAAGCACTAAAGTCGGAGCCGGCGTCTGATGAATCATTTTGCGGAAACGATTCTCACTTTGCTGTAATTTTTCTTCTGCTTGTTTGCTTTCGGTTATATCTCGCGTTGTCCCAGCAACAAGCTCCACTTCTCCTTTTTCATTAAAAACGGGAACAAAAATATAATCGTAGATTCTTCTTCCCAGTTCTGCGTGCGGGAAAGAAACGGTTCCTCTAATCGATCTTTTTTCGGCAACTACGGTATCTATTTCTCTTTCATGCATTTCGGCATGCCAATCTTCATAACCATTTTCAATTAATCTGCGCCCGATTGAATCATCTGCAGTCTTACCCCACATGGTCAATAAAGCTTTATTTGCGTAGGTAAATTTATAATCAAGATCAAATACATAAACCAGATCAGGAGTACTGTTTATGATAGAATTATATAAACGTTTTTGTTTTTCTGCATCGGGCAATGCATTGTTAAGAGCGGTTTCGGCTTCTTTCTTTTCAGTGATGTCTTCCATCGTTACCACCAAAACCTCATCTTGTTTTACAACCGTAAATCTAAAGCAATGCTTTACGGTTTCATCGCCGTACCATTCTTCAAAATTGGTTGTAATTCCAGTTTCAGCCGTTTCAATAAACTGTTCTAAAATATTGGTTTCTTTTGTTTTAGAGAAAACTTTACTGAATCGTTTGCCTTTGTAGTCTTCGTCATCGATCCAGTTGGTGATATAAGTGTTTAGCAACAATATTGAAAAATCGTCAACTTTATTTTCACTAGTATACAAAGACTTTAAAACCGCAATTCCATTTGGTGCAGAATTAAAAACGGTTTGAAAAAGCTCTAAATTATTTATTAGCTCCATTAGCGTATTGAGTGAAAGTATTTCTAAAGTTGTGTGATATAAATGGCATGTAAAAGGGTTAAATTCTTTCTCAAATATAGAGAAAACGTTTCTATTTTAAGCATTCGCTAAATTCTTTTATCTGATTCCAAAATTAAAAAAGCTGAACCGTTAAGATTCAGCTTTTAACTAGTAAGTACAGCATAATTATTTTGCAATACTATCAGTTTTCACTGTAGCTGTTGTATCCATATTAATTGTGTCCACTTCTGGCCCAACTGTATCGATAGTATTTTGAATAGAATCATTTTCGTATGAATCTATTGTAGTGCTTTCATTCTTTTTACAAGAAGAAAATGCCAATCCAACTAAAAGAATCACGAAAGCAGTTTTAGTTATTATTTGCGTTTTCATAATTATATATTTTTAAATGAATATTTCTTTATTTTATTTTATAAAAATACTCATTTCAAAAATGTACTCTTTACACAATTCCAATAACTTATTATATAATGCTGTTACTTCTTTTTCTTATTGAAGTCTTTTTTAATTTTTATACTGTCTTTTTGCACACCAGATTCGCTAGTGTAAGTTGCTCCGTCTGATGCACTTGCGCTAGGCCCGGTACCTGTTCCAGCTGTACTTTCCGATCCGTTTTTTTGAGTCGTACTAATACCTGTAGAAATATGATTTTCACTTTTTACACTGTCTATTTGAGTTTTTCCACTGTCAAGAGGTGATGTCGTAGTCTCAATTTCATCACTGTAACCATCATTTTTTTTACACGAACCCAATACTCCAAGTACAACTATTAGAAGCATTATTTTTAATTTCAAAACTGTTTTCATAATTATTTGCTTTTTAATTTATGCTAAGTAACTATTATTAAAACGGTTAGACTTACACTATTTCCTGTCATCCTTACATAAAATCGTACTGGAAATCCTATAAAATTTTAGAAATAAAACTGTAAGCGCTCTCGAACATTACTTAGTAGCTTTGAAATGAATGTCTTACAATTATTAAAAAGAATAAAAAAATGGAAAATTCAAATCAAAATATAAATGAAGGCAGCATTACTTCTGGAGATAATGTTTCTTTTTGGATTGATTCTACTGATATAATTGCCTACAATAAACCAAATCAGGATGTTACAACAGAAGTTCTAATTATTGGAGGAGGTATTGCTGGACTTACAACTGCTTACAAACTTTTAAAAGCAGGAAAAAAAGTAGTTTTGGTAGAGGACGGTTTTATTGGCAGTGGAGAAACGGGAAGAACTACCGCACATTTAACTGCCGCATTAGACGATCGATACTACTATATTCAAAATACATTTGGAAAAGACAACGCAAAACTTGCCGCCGAAAGTCATTCTGCCGCTATTGATGAAATCGAAAAAATTGTCAATGAATTAAATATTGACTGTGATTTTGAAAGGGTAAATGGTTATTTATTTCTTCACCCAAACGACAAGGAAAAAAATCTCGATAAAGAATACGAAGCAACTCAACAAGCGGGATTAGACACTGTGCTCTTAAATCATATTCCTTCTTTGGCAGAAGCAAAAGATCAAAGATGTCTGGCTTTTAAAAATCAGGCGCAGTTTCATGTGCTGCATTATTTAAAAGCTCTTTCTAAAGGGATTATCGAACTGGGCGGAACCATTTATACCGAAGCTCATGCTGAGAATATAACAGAAAAAGGTGCGACCGTAAATGGTTTTAATTTTAATGCCGACTATATTGTTGTCGCAACCAATACACCAATCAACGATGTTCTGACCATGCACACCAAACAGCATGCGTACAGAACGTATGTGATAGGAGGGAAAATTCCGAAGGGCAGTCTTCCTCATGCTTTATGGTGGGATTCTGGAGATCCAGAATCAAAATGGGTTGCCGAGCCTTATCATTATGTCCGTCTGCAAAATTTTGATGATGAATATGATTTACTAATTGTGGGCGGTGAAGATCATAAAACTGGCCAAGCTGACGAAGAAGGGGTTTCTGAATTTTCACGTTATGAAAAACTAGAAATCTGGGCAAAAAAATACTTTCCGTTACTAGATGAAATCAGCTATAAATGGTCAGGACAAGTTATGGAGCCTTTTGATTCGTTAGGATTTTTAGGAAGAAATCCAGGAGATGATAATGTATTTATTATTACCGGAGATTCTGGAAACGGAATGACGCACACCACTATTGGAGCCATGATCATTTCTGATCTGATTCAAGGAATTGATAATAAATGGGAAGATTTATATAGTCCGTCGCGAATAACTTTTAAAGCGATTGGCGATTATATGAAAGAAGCGGGAAATATGGCTTCACAATATCTGGACTGGATTACAGGATCTGATCTTCATAATACTGCCGATTTAGAATCTGGAGAAGGCGGAATTCTTTCTTTCGGATTACGAAAAATTGCGGTTTACAGAGATTATGACAAAACCTTGCATGCCTTTTCTGCAGTTTGTCCGCATTTGGGCTGTATAGTGCAATGGAACTCCAACGAAAAATCATTTGACTGCCCTTGCCACGGTTCAAGATTCGCATCTGACGGAACCGTGCTTAATGGTCCAGCCGAAAGTAATTTAAGTCATATTAAAATCAAATAAAAAAAATATAGTATGGAAATCTTATCAAACTATTTCAGCGATAATATCTGCCACAAACGAATTGTAATTACTGGCGGCACAACAGGAATTGGTAAAGCAATTGCAGATTTACTAGTTTCGCTCGGCGGCCGAGTGCTCATTTTTGGAAGAGACGAAAACGACTTTTACCAAGCTATGGACGACATTAAAGCAAAATCATCTAAAGGAGAAATCTTTGGTGAAACAGCAGATATTACCAAAAAAGAAGATATTACCCGAATTTGGGAAAGAGTCGACAATGTTCTCGGCGGAATAGATATTCTAATCAACAATGCTGCTTTGCCGGCACGTGGCATTATTGAAGGCGAATATGAAGATTGGAAATATATTTTAGAAACCAATATTTTAGGTTATATCGCTTTCGCGAAAGAAGCAGTCAACAGAATGAAAGAACAAAAATCGGGACATATTGTAAACATTGGTTCTATGAGTGCCGAAGTAAAAGAAAAAACTGGTGTTATTTATGTGGCAACCAAAACAGCCATAAGAGGTTTTAGTGCCGCACTTCGAAAAGAAATTAATCCGCTAGGAATTAAAGTCTCACATGTAGAACCTGGCGCAGTTATGAGCGATATGCAGCCAGACCCAAAAGAAGTTCAAAAAGAAAAAATAAAAGAAATGGAGATGCTCGAAGCAGAAGATATTGCCATGAGCGTCTTATTCTGTTTATGTCAGCCTAAACGATGCGACATTGTCAGCATGCAGGTAAGACCTCATCTTCAAATCATTTAAAAATAATACTTTACTTTTTTCATTTTTTTAATTTGAAACACCTGTACAGTTTTTGTGCAGGTGTTTTTTTTTGTGATTTATCTAATTAAAAAAGAGCGGAAAATTTTTCCGCTCTTTTATTCCTTTTTTAATCTATTTTAGTTGCGTCATTTTCAGCAACATCATTACGAAGATTATTTTTATGTCTTAGCTCTTCGTAATCAGCATCATCTCCCCAATCTCCCGTATTTGGCTTTTGGACCGGATCGTTTCCTTCGCTGAGAAATTCTTCTTTTTTTTCATCATTAGGAAAATACATATGGTAACCTAAAATAGGATCCCAGTTTGATTCTTGCGTACGATCGATACCATCTTGGAATAAATCGTTTGGTTCATTTCGTGTATCCATTTTCTAACATTTTTATACCATCAGAAACCGTAGAAACTGAAAGTCTGATTATTACTTCGTTTTCATAGATTCGTAAAATTCAACAAATTACGCTAAGTAGTTGTTACATCATTTTGAAGAAAATTTATAGGATTCGTTATAAAGCTTTTATTACTTTCTATTTCGTTTTTCTCAATAAAAATTAAGGCTAATGATGGTTTCACACTGGTGTGTGTAAGAAAAGCGTCGGCACTTAACAAAATTCCCATCATAATAAATGTGGATAAAATATAAATAATACCAAAAATTATGTAAGCGAAAGAATATCAATCCGTTTAGTTTCGAAAACATTAATCTTACTCCCCATTTATCATGAACAAATTAACTCTACAAATTTTCGCCGTCATCATATTAATAAGTTTAAATTATAGCTGTGATGTACTTTGTGGCGATGAAGATTCTCCTCGCAGTAAAAAAGAAGCGGCTGTTTATAAAAAAGCAGACAGCTTAAATGTTTCTCCAGCTGAATAAAATAATAAAAGCCTGTAAACACAAGTCTTACAGGCTTTAAACAATCTAAAATATCTAAAAAATAATGTTCTTAAAAAGTAACTAATTTCACTCCCAATGTAAACCATCTTGAAGGCAATGGCACCGCTCCTACTTCATAATAAGTGGCATTGAAGATGTTTTGTCCATCTAAGAAAATGGTGAATTTATTAATCGACTGACTTACTCTAAAATCGTTTACCCAATAAGAAGGTCCTGTAATTCTTTCATTAAAACGAGTGGCAAACATTACAGATAAATTTTTAAACTGATAATCGATCGTATTGGTAATTTGATGTTTTAATGAAGAAATTGCATATTTTGAATACGTTTCTGTACGGGCAGTTTTAAATTCAGAATCTAAGTAAGTGTATCCTAAAAGAATGTTCAATCTAGAATCTTTAGAAAAATCAAATCGGTAAGTTCCGCGTAAATTGATTCCATTTGTGTTCAAATCTCCGGTGTTCTGACTTTGCCATGGCTGAGTCGTAAGATTACGCATCCAGTCGATATAATTGTCAATTTTTCTGTAGAAATAATTCGCATTAAGACTCAAAGCTCTTTTGTTGTATTTAAATCCGATTTCACTCTGAAAAGCATTTTCAGAATCTAAATCTGGGTTACCTATATTCCCTGTCTGTTTCAAATACAAATCGGTGAATGACGGAATTCTTTGGCTTGTACCTACATTTCCAATAATTTTAAAGGCATCGGTAATTGCATAACTTGCATCAATTCCTGGATAAATCTGCCATTTGTAATCTGAATTGTAGTTTAAATATGTTCCAATATTTACATCCAATTTTTCCGTAAAACTTGTTCTATACTCTGCATAAAGTCCAACATTTTCGCGGTCGTGATCGCCAATGTTTGAAGAGTGAATATTTTCATTTCTAAATTCGGCTCCAAAACCAATTTCTCCTTTAGATAATTTAACTGTAGAATTCAGTTCTCCTGCAATAGAATTCGTATAATGCTGACTTCTTCCAACAGCCAAATTTGAGTTTCCTAAATAACGGTAATCATCATAATTGTATCGGTACGTTACTCTCGGCATAATTTTCCAGCTATCCGTAATTTGGTGGTTAGACTGAATATTAGCAAATGTCGTCTGAACAATTTCGGTAGAGTTTTTGTCTCCAGGTGCAGCGTAGAATCCGTTTGCACCAAACCCATTGTTGATGTAACCTCCAGAACCTAAAATTTCATTTTTGTCATTGATCTGCACATTTCCCTGATAGAAAATTTTATTGTTTTCGAATGCTGTATTGTAACGGTAACCATTGCTTTTATCGTGCGAAGCAAAAATTAAATGCTGCTGTTTTTCTTTTCCTAAAACCGCTCCAGCCTGAATTCCAGCTCCGTAGAAAGTATCTCCGGTATCTTGTGTATCTTTTTCGAAATTAGAACCCGCATAAGTGCTCACTAAAAACCCAGAATCGGTCGGCTTTTTGGTAATGATATTGATCGCTCCTGTTAAACTATTGATACCGTAAATTCTCGCCGCCGGACCACGAACTACTTCGATTCTTTCGATTGCCTCAACCGGAAGAGGAAGATTCAGCATATTGTGAGCCGTTTGTGAATCGATTACTTTTGCTCCATTCAATAAAACAACCGTCTGTTCAAAACTTCCACCGTCAACGCTAATGTCGGCTTGAGTTCCAAAAGGCCCTCTTTGTCTAATGTCTACTCCGTTGGCATATTGCAAAACTTCTTGCAACGTTCTTCCCGGAAGTTTTTTGATTGTTTCGCTAGAAATGACGTAAACATTTCTGTTTTGCTTAGAAATCGGCGTATTAAAACGGCCTTCGTTAATAATAACTTCATCCATTTGGTTAATGGAATCTGTTTTGGTTTGTGCATAAAAATTGGTACAAATTACTGTAAAAACAGCAAAATAGATTTTTTTCATTTTGGTTTACTATTTTTTGGCAAAAGTAACTTCTTACCGTACCAACAAAGTATACCAGTTTAATAATTATAAGTAGTCCGGTTAAAATTCTAATATGTTCTCTCACAGATTCTGCAGATTTAGCAAATAATTTTAGAAATAAAATCCCCTAAATCTGCAGAATCTTCGAAAGAAAAAAAACATTTCAAGTCATGTAATCTATGGCATTTTTTTACGCAGATTTAAATTGATTTAAGCTGATCGGCACAGATAATTTTGCGCAAAATCAAATTAAAGCTAAAAGATATTACTTATAAATCAAATATTTAGCTCGCATTTTTTTAAAATCAGTCACACCTTTTTTCCAGCTATTTCTAATTTCTTCTTCAGAAACTCCCGCTTCAATTTGGTGTTGCAGTTTTTCATTTCCGGCACGAATAGCGAATTTTCTTTTATCGAAAAACTTAGATTTATCTGATGTCGTCTGATAGGCTTTTATCAGCCATTTAATCTCTAATCTGTTGATTCTCGGAATTGAAGACAAATCTTCTCCGTTACATTCTACACCATTATACAAAGGATCTTTGTCGCCAAAATTAGGTTTCGGAGTAAAAGCAAAATTGCTTTTTGGAAGATCGGGCGAGCCATAAATTTGAAATTGCTTTTCCGTTCCGCGTCCCATGCTCACGTTAGTTCCTTCAAAAAGGCATAAACTCACATATAAATTGATCGCCTGATCGTTTGGTAAATTTGGCGAAGGTCGAACAGGAAGACTATAACTGCTTATTCTAGTATAATTCAAACACGGAATTACAGTCAATTTGCATTGGACTCCGTCTTTCAGCCATTTTTGTCCGTTGATCATTTTGGCTTCTTCACCCAAAGTCATTCCATGAAGCAAAGGCGTTGGATGCATTCCGATACCGCTTTTAAAGGCAATGTCCAAAACGGGACCGTCGACAATCGCAATATTCGGATTGGGACGATCTAAAACAATTAGCGGAACATTGTTCTCAGCGCAAGCTTCCATAATACGGTGCATCGTAGAAACGTACGTATACAATCGCGTACCAACATCTTGCAAATCAAAAATCATAATATCGATTCCTTTCAATTGCTCTGGAGTTGGTTTGTTGTTTTTTCCGTATAATGAAGTAATGGACAAACCTGTTTTCGAATCAATTTCGTCCGAAACATGTTCGCCTGCATCGGCAGTTCCTCGAAAGCCGTGTTCAGGTGCAAAAATGGTTTTGATTTTTATTTTTTGTTCGACTAAAAAATCGACCAAATGTTTTTCTTTGGTGATGATTCCCGTTTGATTGGTTACGATTCCGACGGTTTTTCCTTTGAGTAAAGGGAGATATTTTGTAGAATTTTCAGCTCCCGTTTTGATCTGCTGCGCGAAAGAAACCGCTGAAATTAATATGCAGATTATTATATTTTTCATGGTAATTATTTTTTTGTTTTGCCACAGATTAAAAGGATTAGGAGGATTTTTTTGCCACGAATTACACTAATAAGCACAAATTAATTCGTGGAAATTTGTGCAATTAGTGGCGAATATAAAATCGTTTTAATCTTTATAAATTGTGGCTGTTTTTTCACGCAGATTTAAATTGATTTAAGCTGATCTGCGCAGATAATTTAAAATCTAATCTGCTAAAATCTGCAGAATCTGCGTGAAAAAATCCTTTTAATCCTTTTAATCCTTTTAATCCTTTTAATCCTTTTAATCTGTGGCGAAAAAACCTTTAATACTTATTAATTTGCTTCCAGATCTTCGCACTAAAATCATCTTTGTATATTAATCTGTTGGTTCGTGTTGGATTTACACGATTTGTCAGAATAATTAAAAATCGGTTTGTATTTCTGTTCATAAAGAAAAAAGTCCCTGTAAAACCCGTATGTCCGAAATCGTCTTTTGTAAAAAACTCTTCTGGTTTTCTTTTGTCAAAACCTAAACCGCGATAAATGCCGTTTTTTGCAAGCGGCGAATCTGTAAACTCTTTTACAACTTTGGCTTTTAGAATTTGTTTTCCTTTATAAGTTCCGTTATTCATCAGCATTTTACAGATTACAGCAATCGATTCTGCATTGGAGAACAAACCAGCATTTCCAGAAACTCCTCCAAAAATGGCCGCCGCTTCATCGTGTACGTAACCTTTAATGGTATCTTTTCTAAAGAAATTATCAAGTTCCGTTGGTATTACATTCTCTATTGAAGTCCATTTTAGCGGATTATACCCAATTTTTGAAATGCCCAATTCAGTATAAATTTCATTGGTAAACTGATCGAGTTTCTTTCCTGTTTTAGTTTCAATCATTTGCTTCACCAAAAGCAAGTTTAAATCACTGTACAAATATTTCCCTCTCGGATTCGTATTTGCTTTTGCAATTCTTTCATAAACCGACGGATAAAATTCTGGGTTTAGCCACATATTTTTATAAATCTGAATCCAATTTTCTTTTGGTTCAAAAACAAGATATTTAGAATCGTAAACAATGTTTTTATTGACAAACATATTATCAAACGGCTCAACATATTGCTCTGATTTTTCCTTGCTCAACAAAGGCGAATTATCTGGTGTAGAAAGCAACGCCTGGTAAAAAGTAATACTGGGCGTTAATCCAGAAGTATGCGTTAGCAATTCAAAAAGCGTCAAATCAGAGATTGCGGTGTTTTTATAAATCGGAACAATTTCGCCTACTTGATCGGTGAGCTTTAACTTTCCATCTCCAACCAAACGCATGGTTACCAAAGTAGCCCCTAAAACTTTAGACATCGAAGCCAAATCAAAAACATCTTCGGATTTTACTGCTTGTTTTTTAGTATAATCGTGAAAGCCGTAGTTTTTAGAAATCAAATTAAAATCTCCTGTACCAACAATAACTTGCGCTCCTGGAAAAAAACCTTTTTTAAGCGCATAGGTCATCATCGAATCGATGTACTTTTCATTTCGGTTAACATTAAAAGTTTCATTTGATTTTTTCTGAGAATAACCATTTATTCCTAAAGAAATCAGGCAGACAATTAAAAGCTTGATCGATATATTCTTCATAAATTCTACGGATTAATTTTTAAGTCCTGACCTGCCATTAAAGGCTCATTATTGGTTCCTGTAATTTGAATTCTAACGGCTTTTACAGGCTGTTTCGGATAAATCGACGCATTTCCGTAATCAAAATCATCGCCCTTTATAAAATCAGTTCCATTATATGAAAACTCAACAAAGCCGTTGTTTATTATAAATCTCGGATGATGCGGAATTCCAGTTAAAACATCTATTTTAGAAGAAGTTACAGGATTCGTAAAAGTATACAAAATCCAGTCGCCGTCTTTACAAGCAACATCGGTACGTAAATAGGTTTCTTCATTGTAATCTTGCAAATTCGCAATCGGGAACTTCGGATTTTCTGCCATTGAAGAAGTCACTTTAACTTCTGGCTCCTGATAAGGCGAACAATTGAATTTTACGTTTGCAGCCGATTTTTTCTCTTCTTTATTTTCAACCGAAAAATCTAATCGGTACGTATTTTTTTCGTTGTAATTATCAATCACAAATCGTAAACGCGGTTTTGATTTTAGAGCTTTTTCATCTGAGTACGTCTGCAGTAATTTATCATTTTCAAAAAGAGAAACATTTTTAATTATTCCATTTGCTCCCTCATCCGTTGGATTAAAAGTCAAATACCAAATTCCCTTTTTATCCACATGTTCTGAGATATTTTCTGAAATCGTTAAAACTTCCGCTTTTGAAGTATTCCAATTGGCAACAGGCAGTTTCTCTACTTTAACCGCTGGACTTGCAGAAGTTTCATTAAAGAAAACTTTAAATAGATATTGCTCATAATCTTTCGTTTGAATTGGTCCTGTGTATAAAGGCGATTGTCTTGTCGGCTCATTTCCGTCTTTGTCGAAACGTACAATAGCATTTTCATAGGGTGGAGTTACTGTAATAGTTCCGTTTTTATAAATCGCTGTGGGAGGAAAATCTCTAAAAGCAATTCCCATGTCAGCCAATCTTTTCAAATGGCTATTCGTTAATCTTCCGTAAAAATCATCCCAGTTTTTATCTTCTTTTTTAGACCAGCCGATTTCAGACAAAGCGCTAATTCTCGGATAACTTTGGTACTCCATAATTCTTGCAGGACGATCCAAATATTCGCTCCACAAAGCACCTTGAACTCCAATAATATTTTTTTGTTCTTCTGGCGTTAACTCAGCATCTGGAATTGGTTCGAATGAATACGCTCGTTTAGTATCTGTAATTGCCGCCCAACGGTGACCGCGTTCTGTTTCAGATTGCGCCATATCATAATAAGTGAATTGCCCTGGCATCATAATGGTTTTATATCCTTTTTTAGCCGATTCGATTCCGTAACTGATTCCCTGCCAAGCAGAAATTAAGGTGTTTGGATCGATTTCTCCGCCTTTCAGAATTTCATTCCAGCCGTCTGTCTTTTTATGATATTTGTCCACAATTTTTTGAACTCTTTTAAAGAAATAATTTTGAAGCTGAAAACTATCGGTAAATCCTTCTTTCGCCATTAAAGCTTGACATTTCGGACAATGTTCCCAATTCGCACGATTCACCTCATCTCCTGCAACATGAATATATTCAAAAGGAAATAATCCAGAAACTTCCTTAATTATATTATCTAAAAGCTCATAATTCTCTTCGCGCCCAACACACCAAACATTTTTTACTTCACCCTGAACACTTTTCAGTTCCTGCGTTATCTCGCAACCCACTTCAGGATACGAAGCGGTTACAGCACGCGAATGCCCCGGAATTTCAATTTCTGGCATAACAGAGATTCCGCGATCAGCCGCATAAGCTACGACTTCTTTAATATCTTCTTGCGTGTAAAAACCGCCGTAACGTTTGTCTCCAGAACCATAAGATGGCAGTAAAACTTCTCCCGGACCTCTCCAAGCGCCTTTTAAAGTTAAATCTGGCAATGATTTGATTTCGATTCTCCAACCATTATCGTCAGTTAAATGCCAATGAAAAACATTCATTTTATGCGCTGCTAACCAATCGATATAATTTTTTACGGTTTGTTTATCGAAGAATTGTCTCGAACAATCGAGCATCATGCCACGCCAATCAAAACGAGGATAATCTTCAATTTTCACAAACGGAACAGTTCCTTTTTTAACTTCTTTTGCTGAACAAATTTGAACTAAAGTTTGCAATCCGTTTAAAACTCCGTTTGTCGTTTTTCCTTTTATGAAAATGCCGCTTTCGTTTATTTCCAATTGATAACCTTCATTTGGAAGCTCTAATTTTTTATCAACTAAAAATGAAATTGTGTTTTTTCCTTGTTTTTTTCCAATCGAGACAGTCGGATTGATTCCTGTATTTTTTGAAATGCTCGCGGCAATGTAATTGGCACTATTTTTTAGTTTTTTGTCTATAACAATTTTTAATGGTGAAGGCAAAACCAATTGTCCAGCGCTTTGCTGTACAGATACTGGTTTCGGAATTAGATCTAATTTTTGGGCTTGTAAAAAACTAAGCGAACTTAGAAATACGGCTAGCAGAAAAATACTTTTTCTCATCTCTTTATATTTTATTTTACTGAAAATTCTATCGGACTGCTTTCGGTCTGGGTCTGACTCAAAGCGGTGAGCGCATAAACATAGTTTTCCAAATCGGCATTTGGTACTTCTAGTTTGAAGGCTGTTGTCACATAATAAATGTTTTCAGGATTTGAGAAATCGGTTATTTTCCCTTTTGGAAATCTATAAATCACATATTTCTTGTCGTTAAATGCTGCTTTCCAAGTTAAAACTGCGTTATTGCCTTTTTTCGCAATTACCGCATTTGTTGGCGGTTCTGGTTTTAATCTTGTAATTCTGTTTGCTTCTGGAGTCAAAGCGATGTATTTGTATTCTTTTTGAATTAAAGGTTTTCTCAAAGTATCTTCCTTTTTCAGAAAATTAGAAGCGGTAAAATGCATCGAACCCTCAATTTGAGGCAGTTTACGAATCATTTCAATCTGTTTTACAATCTGGTCTGGACTTCTCCACTCTGGTTCTTTTGCCGAAGTCGAAATCTTATAATCGCCATGACCAACGTAAACATTTGCTCCGTATTTGTGTTCTGCCCACCATTTTGCCAGAACTTCAAAATTGGCTCTGTCAAAACCAATGTGCCAGTACAATTGAGGCGTAACGTAGTCAATCCAATTTTCTTTTTGCCATTTTAAAATATTTGCATACAAATCATCGTAGTTGGTAGCTCCAGCAACGGTTTTAGAACCTTGTGAATCTTTAGCAATATTTCTCCAAACGCCAAAAGGCGAAATTCCGAATTCAACTTCTGGTTTATTGGCAATAATCGTATCTCTGATTTGTTTGATGATTAAATCGACATTGTCTCTTCGCCAATCGTCTTTGTCTTTAAACTGACGCGGTTCTTTAACGAAAGCTTTATCATCTGGAAATTCTTCTCCCACAATTTTATACGGATAAAAATAATCGTCCATGTGAACGGCCTGAATATCGTATTTTCGAACAATTTCGCCTACAACAGAAGCAACGAAATTTCTAGTCTCTTGTAAACCTGGGTTAAAATATCTTGTTTTTCCGTACGTCAGAAAAAGGTCTGGTCTTTTAAAGTATAAATGATTTTTTGAAAGTACATCTCTAACCGTATCTTTCTGAACGCGATACGGATTCAGCCAAACGTGTACGTTCATGCCTCGTTTTCCTGCCTCATCAATCATCATCTGCAGCGGATCGAAACCAGGTGCAACGCCTTGTGTTCCGGTTATCCAATGCGAAGCGGGTTCTTTTGTCGATTTGTAAAAGGCATCAGCAGTTGGTCGAATCTGGAAAATGACAGTATTCATGTTATACGAACGCAGATTATCCAGAATGGCAATCATTTCGTTTTTCATTTCTTTATCTGACAATCCTGGTTTAGACGGCCAGTCGATATTTTCTACGGTAGAAATCCACGCTGCTCGCATTTCTCTCTTTGGAGATGGCTGACTGAATATTTTGGTTTGTATCAGCAAAACTAGAATTATAATTTTTATGCTTTTCATAATTATTATTTTGGGTTAGTTTGTATCATAGTTTAACCGCGAAGCACGCAGTGGTTTACGCAATGTTCGCAAAGTTTTTGTTTTTTTAATCTCGCAAAGTCGTAAGGTCGCTAAGTTCTTTTTTACGTCTTTATTTTAAATCTGTGGCTATTTTTCCTCTCGCAATTTTGCAGATCAAACAGATTTAATTAGCGGAAATTTGTGCAATTTGTGGCTAAAAAAATCATTTTAATCTTTTAATCTGTGGCTATTTTTTCTCTCGCAGATTTGGCTGATCTAGCTGATTTTAATTTGTGAATTCGTGGCTAAAAAAAATCTGTGGCTAAAAAATACCTACCAGGTTTTGAAAACCTGGTAGGATAACTTACCTATTAATTAAGCAAATAAATTCCGCCTTCAATGAGAGAAGTCCAAACTCTGCCTTGATTATCAATTGTGAAACCATTTACACTTGAGCTTCCTAAAGTGATTTGCTTTATAATTTCAAATTTTCCTGCATCAACAATTATAACTTCACCTTTTCGGCTTCCAATATAAATTTTGTTGTCTTTTTCTAAAATTCCAGCTGGGTTGTGCTCATATCCTAATTTCAAATCCAGAACTTTACTTTGCTTTTCTACATTTTCATCTGTCAGTTCCAAATCATCAGTAAGTGGCACTTTTAAAAGTAAACCATCCATTGTTTTGCCATAAAACCATTTTCCGTCTTGGCTTTTCCCCATCGATTCTCTAATTTTCCATTTTGAAGTTCTTAAAAGCATTTTTCCTGTTTCAATATCCAAAATTGTCAGAAAACGTTGTGGCGTCACAAAATAAAGTCGGCTTTTTGTTGCAACCATATTTACATTTCCTGCCGAATATAAAATCTGCTTATCATTGCCATTGTTCCATTTCCAGATTAATTCTCCTGTATTTTTATTCAAACAATACACATAGGTATCCCAAACTCCAAAAATGATTTTATCTCCTTGAATCAAAGGCGTTCCTTGAGAATACGATTGTGGAAGTTCTTTTTTCCAAATTATCTTACCGCTCACAGCATCTGCGCAAACAAACGCTGTCGAACTCGCTGTATAAATCTTGTTACTTTCTGCAATTGGAGAACCTACTAAAACGCCTCCAACAGCAATATCCCATTTTTGTTTTCCTGATTGCGAATCAAATCCTAAAAGTTTGCCTTCTATGTTTCCAATTACTAGATTATTTTTTACTAGTATTGGCGAAAAATAAATGGCATTTCCCGTTTTTGTTTTCCAGTTTATTTTTTTGTCTATTAGATTTACAGATTGTATTTCTCCAAGTGAATTGGCAAAATAAAAATTCTTTTTATCAAATGAAGGAAGGCTGTAGATTGAGGCATCATCTTTTAGGAAAGGAGTAACAGCAGGAAAATCGTCCTTCGGAATTTCAATTTTACAAGGTTTTGTCGGAACAGAAAATTTGAAAACACCCGGTTTAGCTATTTTTTTTTGATAAATACTGATGCTATCAGTACTGATAATTAACTCATTATAACTTTGCGTTTTTCTATCTAGCGAAGTTATAGAAGTTCCCATAAAGCCACTTAAACCCGAAAAATCATATTTTTTCAAGGTATGTCCGTGTCCACAAAAACTGGCAATAGTTGGATATTTTTGCAAAACAGAAAGCACTTCTTTATAATTGCTTACACTATTGTCCATTGGATAATGAGCAAAATTTAGGACTTTTTTAGTATTCCCTTTCAGACTCTCTTTCAACGTCTTATCCAACCATAATACATCTTCGTGTTTTACAAAACCATCCCCCATTTTCATGTAGGGACCGCATGGATATCCAATAAAAACGTAATCTTCTTTTGAAAACACAAAACGGTCTTCTCCAAATATTTTTTTATACGTAAGCCCTGCACTTTCACTCCAATTCGTTTCGTGATTACCCGAAATAACGTAATACGGTTTTGTTAATTTTGAAAGGATCGAATGCACTTGTTTCAATTCGTCATCGGCACCGCGATTGGTTAAATCTCCAGTTACTACCACAAATTCATTATCAGAACTATTGATTTCTTTTACAATATTTTGCAACAAAAAGTCGTTGTCATTCCCCACAGAAACGTGCAAGTCTGTAAGTTGTACAAATTTTATAATTCCCTTTTTTTCTGCATTCTGCGAAAATCCACATGTTATTACAAAAAGCAATAGTAGTCTGAAAAATAGATTTTTCATGGTTTCTTTTTAGTTAATTAGCAATAATTTATTTTAAACAGTTCTTATTTCGGATTTACTGTATTACTTAATCGCAAAGAGCGCAAAGGTTTACGCAATGTTCGCAATGTTTTGTTTTTTTAATCTCGCAAAGAAGCAAGGTCGCTAAGTTTCTTTTTTTACGTCTTTATCTTACTCCTCGCTGCTCTGCGACTTTGCGAGCGATTTCATTTACAAAAAACTTTTAAATCCTTTTACTCTATGGCTTTTTTTTCTCGCAGATTTCGCAGATTTAATTTGTGTGAATTTGTGCAATCTGCGGTAAAAAAAATCCTCATAATCTTTTGTAATCTGTGGCTATTATTTTCTCTCGCTCCCAATAGCTATCGGGATAGCAGATCCTACAAATTTAATTCGTGAATTCGTGGCGAAAAAATCTTTCTAATCCTTTATCCCGATAGCTATCGGGAGTGGCAAAATACCTAACAGGTTTTGAAAACCTGTTAGGATAGATAACCAACCAAAATTTATGCATTGCGAAGTATCGGTAGTTTCGCAATACACTTTCCGTTATTTTGTTTTTACACTTTCGTTGAAGAAATCATGAAAAAACAAAAGCTGATATTTTAAGGCATTTTCCCAGTATTTGAGATTGTGTTCTCCTGGGCGCTCAATGTAATCGTGATTTATTTTTAGAGTTAACATTTTTGCATGCAATTCTCTGTTTACCGTCATGAAAAAATCATCAACTCCACAGTCAATAATCAGTTTTAATTTATTGTCTTTTACCAAATCTAGCATATTGGTAACCGTATTTTGATCCCAATTTTCAGGATGTTCGGTAATTGTACCCAAACGTTTTTTGATGTCCCAATTTTCAGGAAACGGACGAAAATCTACTCCACCGCTCATACTTCCTGCCGCTCCAAATACATCTTGGTGTTTGAATGACAAGTACAAAGCGCCATGTCCGCCCATACTTAAACCAGAAATGGCTCTTCCCGTGCGATCTTGAATTGTTTTATAATTTTTATCAATAAAAGGAACCAATTCTTTTACCACATAAGTCTCATATTTAAAACTGGGATCAATCGGACTGTCAAAATACCAGCTTGAATAATTCCCGTCTACACCAACCACAATAAAACCGAATTCGTCTACTTGTCTTCCTAATTCCTTAAAATCTTTTGCCCAAGAAGCGTAATTTCCGCTGTAACCATGAAGCAAATAAACTACAGGAAACGCCTTTTTGCTCTTTTTATAATTGTCTGGAACCATAATACAAGTTTTAATATTCTTTTGCATCGAAGCGCTAAAAACCTGTAAAGTATCAACCTTTGCTGCTCTTGCCGTAAAAATTAAAAAGGCGAATAAAAAGGTGTAAATTGTTTTTTTCATAACTGCTGTTTTTTTTAAAATAATATTTTGAAAAGCACACGGAAAATACAAAAAATTATTTCAAACAATCCTTTAAAATTGTCACGGGATGTAAAGCTTTTCGGTTTGTTCCATCAAAAATCTGATGACGGCAACTTGTCCCGGCGGCGGCAATTTCTGTTGACGCTTCTGTAGCTCTAATCTTCGGAAACAAAGTATCTTCTCCCATTTGCATACTAATTTCATAATGCTCTTTTTCGTAACCAAACGAACCCGCCATTCCACAGCAACCTGAATTATAAATTGTAACCGTATTATTTTTGGGAATGTTCAGCATCACAAAAGAAGCTTCAACGCTGCTCAATGATTTTTGGTGGCAATGTCCGTGAATCTTTATATTTTTCTCTTGTTCAGAAAATTGTCCTGCGTGAATTTTTCCATTCGCAATTTCTCTTTTGAAAAATTCTTCGACAGTAAAAGTGTCTTTTGCTACTTTTTCAGCACTTTCTTTATCTGCTGCCAATCGGAGATATTCATCTCTGAAAGTCAAAATCGCTGAAGGTTCAAGTCCGATTAAAGGCGTGTTTTCAGAAATTATATTTTTAAACGTATTAATATTTTTATTCGCGATTTCTTGTGCTTCTTCCAGAAAACCTTTCGAAATAAAAGCTCTTCCGCTTTCTTCATGATCGATTACAAGCACTCGGTAACCCAATTTTGTTAGTAATTCATAAGCATCGATTCCGACCGAAACATCATAATAATTGGTAAATTCATCACAAAAAAGATAAACGCTACCGTTTTCAAAAGAACTATTTTCGTAAAGTTTTTTATTGGCTTGATACCATTTTCTAAACGTTTTTGGAGCCAATAATGGCACTTGTCTTTCAAGAGCAATTCCCATTCTTTTTTTAACGAATGAAAGATTCGAAGCCCAATTGGTAACAGACGGCGCAATACTTCCCAATTCGTTCAACTTAGAATTAAAAGCAAATACTTTACTACGGAAAGAAAAACCGTTTGCCTTCTGATATTGGTATAAAAATTCTGCTTTTAAAGTCGCCACATCCACATTACTCGGACATTCGCTTGCGCAGGCTTTACAGCTCACACACAATTCGAAAACTTTATATAATTCCTCATGATCGAATTTATTTTCTTTTTCAGAATTTGTCAGATATTCGCGTAAAGCGTTGGCACGTGCACGCGTCGTTTCTTTTTCGTTTCTTGTAGCACGATAACTTGGGCATAAAGTTCCGCCCGCCGATGGCATTTTTCGGCAATCTCCTGAACCATTGCATTTTTCGGCAGCACGCAAAATTCCTAAACTATCTGAAAAATCCTGAATCGTTTTAATATTCGGTTCTACTCTTCCTGCTTCAAAACGAAGATTTTCATCCATTTTTGAAGCGTTTACAATTTTACCAACATTCAAAATAGTATCAGGATCAAATGCTTTTTTAATTCGTTTTAAGAGTTCGTAATTTTTATCGCCAATCATAAAAGGCAAAAACTCTCCGCGTAAAATTCCGTCGCCATGTTCGCCACTTAGCGAACCTCTATATTTCTTTACTAAATGAGCAACTTCTGTAGATATATTTCTAAATTGGTGTAAACCTTCTTTTGTTTTTAAATTGATTTTCGGACGCAAGTGCAACTCTCCAGCTCCAGCGTGTGCGTAATAAATTGCGCTTTGTCCGTGACTTTCCATCATGGCCGCAAATTCGGCGATATAATTGGGCAGATCGCTTAATTCAACTGCAGTATCTTCGATAGAATCTGCTGCTTTGTCGTCTCCAACAATACTTCCTAAAAGTCCTAAACCTGCTTTTCGAACTTCGTTTACTTTGTCGATATCTGCGCCGTAAATTTTTGGTAGCGCATATCCGAAACCATTTATTTGAAGATCTTTAATTAAAGCCTCGGCTTGCAATTCGGCATCTTCCATACTAATGTGCGAACCTACTTCGAGCATGATCACTGCTTTTGGTTCACCCACAATAAAAAATCTATTTTTGGCTTGTTCTCTATTCGTTTTGGTACAATCTAAAATCGTATCGTCCATCATTTCACAAGTATACAAATGATGTTTCATTGCCACCACAACCGCTTCCAAACTTTCTTGAATGGTGTGAAAATGTGCCACAACCATAATGTTATTCGTGGGCGGAAGATCATCTACTTTTAGAGTAACTTCTGTTGTAAAAGCCAAAGTTCCTTCGCTCCCGCAAAGCAGTTTCCCTAAATTGATCGTATTTTCTGTTCCCGAAAAAAGTTCCGATTTTAACAAAGCATCAATCGCATAACCTGTATTTCGCCTGTGAATTTCTGGTTTTGGAAATTCTCTCAGAATCTCTTCCTGATTTTCTTTGTTTGAAAGTTCTTCGTAAATCGTTTTATAAATTTTACTTTCTAAAGAATCTCCTTTTGTTTTTTCAATAAATTCAGCAGAGGTTAAATCTTTAAAAACAGCTGTTCTTCCATCGCTTAAAACGGCTTTTATTTCTACAATTTTATCTCTGGTAACGCCGTAACGAATGGAAGTTGTTCCAGACGAATTGTTTCCGACCATTCCGCCAATCATACATCTATTGGTAGTGGATGTTGTGGGAGAAAAGAATAATCCGTGCGGTTTTAAATATAAATTCAGTTCATCGCGAATGACTCCTGGCTGAACGGTTATGGTTTTATTCTTCGGATCAAAAGCAACAATTTTATTGAAATGTTTTGAAACATCAACAATGATTCCGCTTCCGATAGTTTGTCCTGCTAATGAAGTTCCAGCTGTTCTCGGTGTTATTGAAATTTTATGTTTTGAAGCAAACCGAATAATATTGACAATATCATTTTCTGATTTCGGAATCGCCACGGCAAGAGGCATAATTCTATAAGCTGAGGCATCTGTGGCGTATATCTTTTTATGAAGTTCATCATAAAAAAGGTTACCTTCTAAGGAAGTTTCTAATTCTTGTAATTGGAGAGAATCGGACATTGAATTGGTTCTGTGGCTTTTGGTTTTTTAATAAATGTTTCATTTCTGCATTTCACTTTAAAAAGCGAGTCAGCAAAACGATACAATTCTAAATCATATTAGAAAATCAAATATTTATTAAAGCACCAATTTGAAGCTCTGAACTTCTTCAAATTTACTTGAAAAATTGCAAGCAAATGAAGTAATAGTTTTCATAAAAATATTTGACTAATTAGAACTTAGTTTTAACAAATATAGATACAAAAAACATATGAATACATTTTTATGCGTTTTTTAACATAATAATTTTATAAAAACGCAACAAAACGCAAAATAACATTCTATAAGCTTAATTTATAAAATGAAAACACCAGATTTTCTATATTCATCCAATCTGTCGTCGTCTGGATCGAGTTCGGTTACAATAGTGTCCAAATGTGTAAGATCGCAAACGCCGTGAGGCATTTTGGTATTTAATTTATTAGAAGCAAACATAGAAACCACTCTGTCAGAAGCTTCTATCATTGCTTTTTTAACAATAGAAATTTCATAACCAACTTCTGTAAGTCCTTGTTTTATGTTGATGCTGCTCGCTCCGATAAAGCAAATGTCCGCTTTAATTTTAGACACTACTTGAATCACGTCCATGCCTATTGTTACCATTGCATTTTTCTGCATTTTTCCACCAATAAATATTAAATCAATATTAGGATGTTGAGACAATTGCATCGCTATAGGCAAACTATACGTATATATGGTGGCTTTCAAATTAGCAGGAATTAACTTCGCAAAAACCAAATTGGTGCTTCCTCCACTCATTATAATAACCTGATCGTCATGAAGTAAAGACAATGCTTTTGAAACAATTTGCTTTTTCTGCTCTTCTGCAGCAATGGCTATGTCAAATACATTTGCAGGTTTCTCTTTAACTTGAATTGCTCCGCCGTATACCTTCTCTAACTGCTTTTTGCTGTCCAATTCGTTCAAATCTCTTCTTATTGTATCTTCTGACAAATCGAGAGCCAAAGCTAAATCTGTTGTAACAACTTTTTGGTCTTCAATAAGCTTGGTCATTATGAATTTATGTCTTTCGGCTTTCAGCATGTTTTTTATAAAAGTTAAAGTTCATCGCAAATATATCAAATATTTCAAATTATATAAGAAAAGACCTTTAAAACTGCAAAATCATGCATTTGTTAAATTTTATAAACAAATCAGATTATTATTTTTCGACAAAACTTGCGTTTTTTTGCGTTATTTAAAATTATTTTCGAAAAAAAATTCAAAATAACGCATTTATATGCAATAATTAGATATATTTGCTCAACAACAACCATAAAAAACCAGATTATCATGAAAAAGTTACTCTTTATTTCAGTGTTGGTTTTGTGCATTCAAACAGCATTTGGACAAGCAAAAACAGTTACTGGAACAGTAAAAAGCAAATCAGACGGAATTCCAATTCCTGGAGTCAGCGTCATTATTCAAGGAACAAATAATGGCACAACTACTGATTTTGATGGAAACTACAGCATTTCTGTAGCACCGGGACGAACTCTAAGCTTCAGTTATATGGGCTACGAAACCCAATTAATTAAAGTAGAAAGTCAGCAGAAAATAAATGTTGGCCTATTAGAAAGTACTTCAAAGCTAGACGAAGTAGTTGTTGTAGGTTTTGCTTCTCAGAAAAAAACGAACTTAACAGGAGCTGTTGCAAGCATTGACGTTAATAAAACAATCGGCAGCCGACCTTTAACTGATGTTAGTAAAGCTTTACAAGGTACTACAGCAGGTGTTAATATTAATTTCAACTCAGGAAATATCAATCGTGCTGCAAAAATCAACATTCGTGGAGCAGGTACTGTTAATGGTTCAGATGATCCTTTAATATTAGTAGATGGTGTTCCGACAGATTTATCATTAATCAATCCAAATGATATTGCAACGATGTCTGTACTTAAAGATGCGGCTTCTGCCTCTATTTATGGTGCACGTGCTGCTTTTGGTGTTGTTCTTATTACTACAAAAGGAGGAAAAACAGGTGAAGGAAAAGTGAGATTTTCTTATTCTGCAAACACTGCTTTTACCAATCCAATTTCTACGCTTAAATTCTTAGATCCAACAGAAGAAATTCCAGGATTGATTGCTGCCGGAACAAGAACGGATGGGTCAACACCAGAAATCTTTGGTCAAAACTACAGCATTCTTTTAGACGGAATTAAAAACTGGAAAGAAAAATATGCCAATAACCGTACTAGCCGTGAAATGGTTTATGGTGAAGATTGGGAAATAAAAAATGGTACTCCGTATTTTTATAGAGTTTGGGACGCGAATAAAGAATTGTACGCAAGCAATGCTTTGCAAACTACTCATAATATTTCTGCACAAGGAAATTTAGGAGATAAAAGCTCCTTCTTTGCTTCATTCGGACTTACCAACCAAGATGGTATGTTGAGAGTAAATCAGGAAAAAAGACAAAGAATTAATGTTAACTTAGGTTTTACAACAAAATTAGCAGATTGGCTTACTGGAGATTTCAAAGTTATGACCATCAACAGTTCTTACGACCAACCGTTTAACTACTACGGAGGTTCTGGAACTGATGATACAAGTTACGGAGGTTATTTTGGTTATGCGCTTCGTTGGGGGCAATATTTCCCGAATTTTGGAACATACAGAGGTTATAATTTCCGTACAGCTGGAGGCTATTTATCTAATGCTTCTAGAAACGAAAACAACAAACGAAATACTAGGCTAAGCGCTAAATTTACTGCTGACATCACAAAAGATTTAAATCTTATTACAGAAATAAGCACTGTAAACGAATATTACAACAGAAAACAAAATGGCGGTAAATTTTTAGCTTGGGACAGCTGGTCTGCAATGCCTTATGACGCTACAACAATTCAAACTGCAACTCCTGCAACTCTTGAAACGGGAAATGATTTTGTTGGACAATCAAAATCGGAGTCTACTACCAATGTTGTGAATATTTATGGTAATTATAAAAAACAATTTGATAAGCATAATTTTAAATTCTTAGCCGGTTTCAACTCAGAGTGGCAAAATTTTTCTCGTAATTATGCAAGAAGAAATACGCTTTTGGACAAATCAAAACCAGAATTTAACCTTGCCGTTGGTGAGCAATTTGTTTCTGGATCTGCAAACAAAGATTTGAACCCTACAGTAACAGAATACTCAATTGCAGGTTTCTTTGGACGTTTAAATTACGATTACAACGGAATTTACTTAGTGGAACTTAATGCTCGTTACGATGGTTCTTCAAGATTTCCAACAAACGAACAATGGGGCTTCTTCCCTTCTGCTTCTGTAGGTTACAAAATTGTGAATGAGAAATTTATGGAAGGAACTCGCGGTTGGTTAAACGATCTTAAATTGCGTGGTTCTATCGGATCTATCGGAAACCAAAACGTTGGAAACAATGCTTTCTTAGCAATTATGAATGCTAAAAATCCTTCTTGGATAAATAGCGGTGCTACTATTCCTCCGTCTACTGATTTGCCGACAAACGTAGATCCTGCATTAACTTGGGAAAAAGTTATGACTAAAGATGTTGGTATCGATGTTAGAATATTGGATATGCTTGGTGCTTCTTTTGACTGGTACCAACGTGACACAAAAGGAATGCTTGCTCCTGGTATAACACTTCCGGGTTCATTTGGTCAATCTTCTGCACAGACTAACTCCGGAAACATGAGAACTAAAGGTTGGGAGCTTTCATTGAACTTTAATAAAGACTTGAGCGAAACGGCTTCTATTTTTGTTGATTTGGCTTTATCTGATTCTAAATCGGTTATTACAAAATGGAACAATACTTCTAAATTATTAGCTTTAGTTACTACAGATACAAGACCTTATTATGATGGTTTTGAAATTGGTCAAATCTGGGGATTAACTAGTGATAGACTTCTTCAAGCTGATGACGTAATTACAAATAACGGTAAAACAGTAAATGGCGTTGATTACTCTAAAACAATGGGTGGTAACTTTAAATACGGCGCTGGAGACGTTCATTACGTAGATATCGATGGTGATGGTGCTATAACTCGTGGAGCTGGAACTGCTGATGATCACGGAGATTTGAAAAAAATCGGTAACTCAACACCTCGCTATAGATACGGTATTACATTAGGTGGAAAATTCCGCGGATTTGATATTTCGACTTTCTTCCAAGGAGTTGGAAAACGTGATTACTGGGCTGCTTCAGATGCTGTTTTGCCTTTCTACCGTGCACCTCAGCAAATGTATGCTAATCAAGCAGATTACTGGACTCCAGAGAATACTGGCGCTTATTTCCCAAATCCGTATTATGGTAACGAAGCGAATACATTTGGTTCTGGTACTAGCGGTCAAAATAACTTTGTTACTTCTACAAGATATTTATTAGACATGTCTTACTTCCGTCTAAAAAACCTTACTATCGGATATAATTTGCCAGCGGATATTGTGAAAAAAGCAAGATTAGAAAAAGTAAGATTATATACTTCTGCTGAAAACATTGCGACTTGGGCAGACAAACGTCTTCCTGTAGATCCAGAAATTGACGAAACAGAAGTTTTCTGGGGAAGAGCTTATCCTTACACTAAAACTTGGTCAGTTGGTGTTGATATCTCTTTCTAATCTCTAACTATTCAAAACTCATACAATGAAAAAATATAATATAAAATCTAAGTTTCTGCTAATGTTTGCCACTGCTTTACTAGCAGGAAGCGCAGTTAGCTGTTCAGATTATCTTACTGATGATCCTGCAGATAAATTTACAAACGATAACTTTTGGCAGTCAGAAGATAACGTAAAAACCTTTTCATGGCTTAACTATGATACTTTCTACGGTTATGGAAACGGAACCACTATCGGACTTTCTTTCTTCTACTATCACGGAAGTGATTACAAAGTAGATGATAACTTGTCTGCTTTCACTTTCTACCAAATGCCAGTTACAGCTGCAACAACCAATATTTATTCTTGGAATGAATATTACACGCTTATCCGCCGTTGCAATTTGATGCTAGAAAAAATTCCGACAGTAAATATGTCGACAGAAAAAAAGAACCACTATATTGGAGTGGCTAAATTTTTCAGGGCCTATACGTATTACCGTTTAGTTCAAAAATTTGGAGATGTGCCTTATACTGACCAATATTTAGCTCAAGATGATGCCGAAGTATATGCTCCTTCAAAACCAAGAGCTGAAATTATGGATAAAGTAATTGCAGAACTTCAAGAAGCCGCAGATTTAATGCTTCCAAACGACGATAGAAATGCTACTGTAAACAAATACACTGCTTACGCAGCCTTAAGCAATGCTTGCATCTACGAAGGTACCTTTAGAAAATATCATTTAGGACAAGATGGAAGCGCCTACTTAAACAAAGCAAAAGCAGCTTCATTAATGATCATGAACAATCCGAGCTACAAATTAAATGCAGATTGGAAAGGACTTTATAACTCTGTTGAATTGCTTGGAAATTCAGAAGTGATATTGGCAAAACGTTACTTAACAAACGTTTTAATGCACTCTCTTCAAAACTATACAAACACCTCAACCATTCAGTACGGTTTAACGAAATGGGCAGCAGACAGTTATGTAACCACAAACGGATTGCCAATCCAACAGGCTGGAAACAGCCAATATACTGGAGACGATACTGCAGCAAAAACATTTGCAAACAGAGATCCGCGTTTTGCTAAAACAGTTAATCCGGCAAACTACGGTTACAAAGGAAAACCATTTGGCACAACAGCTTTGGTTTCTATGTCTGGTTATGTTTTCGAATTGTACAACAACCCTGCTACAACAGGTCCAGATGTAACTACTGGAGGACGTAACTATACTGATGCTCCACTATTTACGCTAAGCGAAGTTTATTTGAATTACGCTGAAGCTTGCGCTGAATTAGGCAACGCAACCAACAATGACCTTGATATCTCAATTAATAAAGTTCGTGCACGTGCAGGAATTGCGCCTTTAACTACTGACGGAGTTAACGCTTCTGCGAATGGAATTCAAATTAATGACCCGCGAAGAACATCTGCACTTGAGCAAATTTCTGGTGTAGTTAATCCATTAATATGGGAAGTGCGTCGCGAGCGCCAAATCGAATTCATGAGTTGGACGACTTTAAGACAAGCAGATATTTACCGTTGGAAAAAAGGAGATTATTTAGATACTAACAAAAATCCTGATGTAAATCTTGGTGCTAGAATTGGTACTCCTGTTGGTTCTCAAACTGTAGTTGACGCAAACGGATATGTAAAAATATATCCAGCAAGCACAAGAACTTTCGAACCTAAGCATTATTTAATGAACATTCCAACAAATGACATTGATTTATATAAGGCTCAGGGTGTAGAATTAAAACAAAATCCAGGCTGGTAATTCAGTAAAAACCTGATAATTGCCCCATAATAAACTGCCTCTGAAATGAGAATTTTAGAGGCAGTATTTTAAAATACTCTTTTTTAAAACACATTGTGAGTGATAAAAAGATCAAATAAAAAATTTAAATCTGAGTAATTCAGAGCATACAATATCCGTTGGGTGAAATTGAACAAAATTTAATTTTAACACATAGTTCTATGTGTATTATTCTAAGTGAAATGCCTTTTTAAGGTTTGTAATAGCTATGCTTCTATGTGTTGAAATAATTTTAGCCAAAGGGTTATACAATAATAGTTTTTAGATTCCCCAATCTACTTTAAACATTCATATACTCCGATAAAATCTTAACTTTATTAGTCCATTTTACCTTAACTAATAACTGTATTTAAAATGATAAAATTTATAGCAAAAAGTACTTTTGTTGCAGCATTTCTATTTTGTGCACCAACCTATTCAGCAGAAAATCGGTCAATTGAAGTCTATCATTCTGGAGATTTCAATTACGCTGTTATAAAAACCGGAGCCAACAATTACGAAAAATACCTTCCGCTTTTAAAAGATAAAAAAGTCGGAATCGTAACGAACCAAACTGGAATTTTAACTAACAAAACGCATGTGGTTGATTTTCTTTTGGAGAAAAAAATTGCGGTTCAAACTATTTTTGCTCCAGAACATGGTTTTAGAGGAACAGCCGACGCGGGAGAACATATCGTTGACGGAAAAGATCCTAAAACCGGTTTGCCTATTATTTCGCTTTATGGCGACAACAAAAAACCAAAACCAGACCAATTATCTGGTCTTGATGTCATGATTTTTGATCTTCAGGATGTAGGTGCGAGATTCTATACTTATATTTCTTCCTTGCATTATGTAATGGAAGCCTGTGCCGAAAACAATATTCCGCTTATTGTTTTGGATCGACCAAATCCAAATGGTTCTATAGTTGACGGACCGCTTTTAGAAAAAGAATTTACAAGTTTTGTGGGCATGCACCCTATTCCGCTTCTTCACGGAATGACAATTGGCGAATATGCACAAATGGTAAATGGAGAAAAATGGCTAAAAGATGGCGCGCAATGTCAACTAACCGTAATTCCTTGTTTAGATTATAAAAGAACAATGTCTTACAGTTTATTGGTAAAACCATCTCCAAATCTACCCAACGATCAATCGATAAATTTATACGCCAGTTTATGCCTTTTTGAAGGAACCAATGTGAGCATGGGACGCGGAACCGAAAAACAATTCCAGATTTATGGTTCTCCCTATTTAACTAAAACTAATTTCAGCTTTACCCCAAAACCTAACTTTGGCGCCAAAGATCCTTTATATAACGGAAAAGAATGTTTTGGAGAAGACTTAACAGCTTATCCAAAACTAAAACAGCTAGAGTTAAAATGGCTGATTAAAGCCTATCAAAACACTAGCGACAAAACAAAATTCTTCAACGGATTTTTTATCAAACTAGCAGGAACAAAAAAATTACAACAGCAAATTGAAAGTGGTGTTTCTGAAACCGAAATCAGAAAAACATGGCAAAAAGACCTTGAAGCTTTCAAAAAAATGCGATCAAAATATCTGATTTATAAATAATTTACAAAAATTATCCGCCATAATTAATTAAATCTGTCTAAATCTGCTTTGATCTTTTTAAATCTGCGTGAAAAATCAATACACAAAAAATGTTTCACGCAGATTTAAAAAGATTTCGGCAGATTAAATTTGATTTATTTGTCGGATAAAAATTTAACACATAGAATAGTCTATGTGATTTGAAGTTAGTGAAACGCCTTTTTAAGGTTTCCCAAAGCTATATTTCTATGTGTCAAAATTAAAAATACAGCGTTTTAATGTAAAAATAGCGAAACCTGAAAGTCTATAAATCTCGGTTTCAAAAATCAAAAAAAAAAGAAAAATGAAAAATAAAAATCCCGAAACTGAACAAGAATCTTTGTACAAAGACTTGGATCAAATGAGCGTGAAAGAACTTCTCTCCAACATTAATACAGAAGACAAAAAAGTTCCGCATATTATTGAAGAACAGATTCCTAAAATAGAAAAACTGGTTAAAGCAATTGTCAAAAAAATGCAATTGGGCGGAAGACTATTTTATATCGGAGCAGGAACTTCTGGACGAATCGGGATTTTGGACGCATCAGAATGTCCGCCTACTTTTGGTGTCCCGCATGACATGATTATCGGGATTATTGCGGGTGGAGACACAGCGATTAGAAAAGCAGTTGAAAATGCCGAAGACGATACCGAACAAGCTTGGAAAGATTTAGCCAAATTCGAAATTTCGAGCTTGGATATGATTATAGGAATTGCGGCTTCTGGAAACACGCCTTACGTTTTAGGAGCACTTAAAAAAGCGAAAGAACACAATATCAAAACAGGAAGTATTTCGTGCATCAGCAATGGACTTATTGCCCAAGAAGCCGATTATCCTATCGAATTAATTGTAGGCCCCGAATTCTTAACCGGAAGTACCAGAATGAAAGCAGGAACCGCTCAAAAACTGACCTTGAACATGATTTCTACTTCGGTGATGATCAAATTGGGAAAAGTAAAAGGCAATAAAATGGTTGATATGCAATTGTCTAATGAAAAGTTAGTAAAACGCGCTATTAAAATGATCGTTGAAGAACTTGAAATCGAACATGACGTAGCCGAAGAATTACTGCATAAACATAAAAGCGTTAGAGCTGTTTTACTGGCGCACAGTAAAAACCAAAAATTATAAATCTCGCTATCAAAATCTTTTTATAGATTTATACAAATTCAAAAGCTGCGGTCATAGACTTTTGAGTTTTTAACGAAGACCTAACAGGTTTTAAAAACCTGTTAGGTTTAATTAAACCAAAAACTGTTTTTCAAAATTTATAAAAAAACCAAAATAACCAAAACTATAAAATGACACCAAGTACCATTCTTCTTTTAATTATAATTTATTTCGGAACATTATTCTACATCTCGCACCGCGTGAGCAAGAAAGACAGCGGGAATGAAGCTTTTTTTACCGCCAATAAAAATTCAAAATGGTATTTAGTTGCGTTTGGAATGATTGGAACAGCACTTTCTGGAGTGACATTTATTTCCGTTCCAGGAGAAGTTGGCGCTGCCAGCGGAGAGCAATTCAAATATTTCCAGTTTGTTTTAGGTAATGCATTAGGTTTTATCGTCATTACCAAATTATTGCTGCCGTTGTATTACAGAATGAATCTGACTTCGATTTATAGTTATATCGAGCATAGAATGGGTGTTTTTAGTTATAAAACGGCGGCTTCTATTTTCTTGATTAGTAGAACAATCAGTTCAGCCTTTAGACTTTATTTGGTTGTCATTGTTTTACAGCGTTTTGTTTTCGATTTTTATCATATTCCGTTTGCGTTTACCGTTTTAATTTCGCTTTTGCTAATTTTCTCTTATACGTACAGAGGAGGTTTAAAAACGATTATTATTACCGATACTTTACAGACGTTTTTCTTAGTAACTTCTGTTTTCTTAACCATTTATTTTATTTGCGATCGAATGGATTTAAGTGCCGTCAGCGCATTTGAAGAAGTAAAAAACAGCAATTATTCTAAAATCTTTTTCTTTGATGATTTTATGGGAAGTAAATTCCATTTCGTAAAACAAATTCTGGGTGGAATGTTCGTAACCATTGCCATGACAGGTTTAGATCAGGATTTAATGCAAAAAAACCTAAGCTGTAAAAATATCGGCGAAGCACAAAAAAACATGTTCACTTTTACAGGAATATTTGTCGTAATCAATATTTTCTTTTTGAGTGTTGGAGCGTTATTATACATCTACGCTAACAAAAACGGAATCGCAATTCCGACCGATTTAGTGACAGGAAAACCAAGAACCGATTTGCTTTTCCCAGAAATTGCTTTAAATCATTTAGCGCTCGTTCCTGCCATTGTGTTTTTATTGGGAATTATTGCGGCAACTTTTGCTACTACAGATTCGGCTTTAACGGCCTTAACCACTTCTTTCTGTGTTGACTTTTTAGGAATGGACAAAGAAGAAAACAGCGCAAAAAACACAGTTAGAACCAGACATCTAGTGCATATTAGTTTCTCTGTATTAATTTTCTTTGTGATTATTATTTTCAATACCATAAACGACAGTTCTGTTGTCGGGATGATCTTTAAAGTGGCTTCTTACACTTACGGCCCATTATTAGGATTATACGCTTTTGGATTGTTCCAAAAATCTAGAAATGTACACGACAAACTAGTTCCAATAATCTGTTTATTGTCTCCATTTTTCACTTATTTAATTAATGAAAATTCGAAACTATTGTTTGCAGGATATGTTTTTGACAACGAATTAATCGTCTTAAACGGATTAATAACGTATTTAGGATTATTTATTACAAGCTCTAAAAGGAGCGACAAAATAAGCTTCTAATTGCTTACCAATATTGATTAGTCAGTTTGCTAAATTCAAATTGATTTTAAAAAAAATCGCATGAAAAATTCATTCATAAAAATAAGTTTATACGCCTCTACTCTATTTTTAATTACCAATTGTGCTTCTAAAAAAAGTAGCGTAACCGATGCCAACAAAGACATTCCTTTGAAAGACACTGTTACTTACGTTCAAAAAAATAGTACTGAGAAAAAAACTTTCTTCAAAGATTCTGATCAAGAAACTGCTTGGGTTGACAGCATTTACAACAAAATGACGGTTCAGGAAAAAATCGGACAGCTGTTTATGGTTTCTGCGTATTCAAATAAAGATTCGGTTCACGTTAATCAAATCAGCAAACTTATTACAGATTACAAAATCGGAAACGTTATTTTCTTTCAAGGCGGGCCAGTGCGCCAAGCGAAATTGACCAATTTATATCAATCAAAAGCAAAAGTGCCTCTGATGATCGGAATCGATGCCGAATGGGGATTAGCCATGCGTTTAGACTCTACTTACCGTTATCCTTGGAACATGACTTTGGGCGCTATTCAAGATTTAAGTTTAATTGAAAAAGTGGGAAGAAATATGGCCGCCGAGAATAAAAGAATTGGCGTTCATTTTAACTTTGCTCCTGTTTTGGATATTAATACGAATCCGAAAAATCCAATTATCGGGAACCGTTCTTTTGGTGAAGACAAAATAAATGTAACCGAAAAAGCTTTGGCTTTAATGAAAGGAATTCAAGGAAATGGCGTTTTCTGTACTGGAAAACATTTTCCTGGACACGGCGACACTTCAACCGATTCGCATCACGCCTTGCCTACCGTTAATTTTTCTAAAGAAAGAATGGAGTTAGTCGAATTGTATCCCTACAAAAAATTATTCGACGAAGGTCTGGCCTCTGTTATGGTGGCTCATTTGAATATTCCGAGTCTAGAATCACAGCCCAATTGCCCTTCTTCGGCTTCTTATAATGTAGTCACGAACTTACTTCAAAAAGAATTAGGTTTCAACGGATTGATTTTTACGGACGGTTTAGCCATGAAAGGCGCTGCCAATTTCAAAGGTCCTGGAGATTTGGAAATTGCAGTTCTTTTGGCTGGAAATGATATTTTACTTTGCCCAGAAAATGTTCCTCTGGCTTTCCAAAAACTAGAAGCGGCTTACAATGAAAACGTCATTACCGAAGAAAGATTAGCGCATTCGGTTAAAAAAATATTGCACTTTAAATATAAAGCAGGGCTTAACAAATACAAACCAATCGATTTGAATAATTTGGTTGAAGATTTAAATCCGACGCAAAATGACGCGCTTCATTATAAATTGTATGAAAATGCGATTACAGTTTTAAAAAATGAAAAAGAAATTCTTCCGATAAAAGATTTAAGCGAAAAAATTGCCTACATCAAATTGGGTGAAGATACCAACAGCACTTTCATTTCGACTTTAAAAAATTATACCAATATTACAGAAGTTAAAGACACGAATCTTGACAGTCTGAACAAAGAATTGAGAAAATTTGACAAAGTTATTATCAGCTATCACAAAGTAAATAAAGCTTGGGAAAAACAAGAATTCACCCTACAAGAAATGCTTTGGCTGAAAGAAATCGCCAAACACAACAAAGTCATTTTAGATATTTTTGCGAAACCTTATTCCCTTTTATCGATTTCAAATTTTGATGATATTGAAGGATTGGTCGTTTCGTATCAAAACTCAGATATTAGTCAGGTTGTTTCAGCAGAATTGCTTTTTGGAGCGATTGAAGCCAAAGGAAAATTGCCTGTTTCTATTAATGATTCCTTTCATGTCAATGATGGTTTAACGACAGAAAAATTGAATCGTTTGGCGTTTACAGCTCCAGAAAATGTCAATATGAATCCATCGATTTTATCTAAAATTGATGCAGTTGCACAAAAAGCAATTGATGGAAAAATGACGCCAGGAATGCAGGTTTTGGTAGCGAGAAAAGGAAGTGTTATTTTTCAGAAATCCTATGGAGCGCAGACTTACGACAACGGAAAAAAAGTCGAAAACACAGATTTATATGATGTCGCTTCCATTTCAAAAATGATTTCGACGTTGCCAAATGTGATGCAATTGTACGATAAAAATAAAGTGGAGCTAGATACCAAATTGAAAGACATGCTGCCGTTTTTTGCGAAAACAAATAAAGAAAATATTACTTTCAAAGATTTGCTAAACCATTACGCTGGACTTCAAGCTTGGATTCCGTTTTACAAAGCCACTTTAGACAGCAACAATCAGCCTTCTGAAAAATATTATCGAAAAATCACTGGCCCTGATTTTACAACTAAAGTGGCTGAGAACCTTTACATCAGAAATGATTATCACGACACCATTATGAAAATCATTGCCGAAAGTCCAGTATCTCCAAAGAAAGAATATAAATACAGCGACTTTACTTTTATCATTTTAAAAGAATATTTGGAAAGAAAAACGCATAAAAAGTTGGAAGATTTAAGCAAAGAAAATTTCTACAGCACATTAGGAATGACTAACACGCTTTACAATCCGCTAGAGAAATTGGACAAAAGCACTATTGCTCCAACTGAAGTTGATAATTATTTCAGACATCAGGTCATTCAAGGTTATGTACATGACATGGCGGGTGCGATGGAAGGCGGAGTTGCGGGTCACGCAGGAATTTTTTCAAACAGTATGGATGTTGCCAAAATGATGCAGCTGTTTTTGCAAAAAGGAAATTATGGTGGCATTCAATATTTTTCTCCAGAAACGTTTGATGCTTTTAATACGTGCTATTACAAAAATCAAGGTGTCTTGAGAGGTTTAGGATTCGACAAAAGAGTCCACAAAGGCGGACCAACTTGCGATTGCGTTTCAGAATCTAGTTTCGGTCATACTGGTTTTACAGGAAACATGGCTTGGGCAGATCCAGAAACCGAAATTGTTTACGTTTTTCTTTCAAATAGAACGTATCCTGAAGTAGTAAACGACGAAAATAAACTAGCCAAAGGAAAAATCAGAGAAGAAATTCAACAGATTATTCAAGATGCAATAGTGAAATAAATTCCAAATTTTTAAATCCAAAACCCAAAAAATCTAAAATCTAAAATCAGAAATCTAAAATATAGCCATGACAAAAGAACGTTTAACTTCACTCGATGTCTTTAGAGGATTTACTATTTTCCTGATGACGCTCGTAAATAATCCGGGAAGCTGGTCTTCTATTTATGCTCCCCTAGAACACGCTGAATGGCATGGCTGTACGCCTACTGATCTCGTTTTCCCGTTTTTTGTTTTTATAATGGGAACTGCAATTCCGTTTGCAATGCCAGTAAAACATTTTGACGGAAGTGTTTTCAATAAAATTTTAGTCCGTTCGCTGCGAATTTTCTGTTTGGGATTGTTTTTGAGCGTTTTCAGCAGAATTCATTTATTTGGTTTAGAAGGAATTCCGTTATTAGGTTTTAGATTGGTTATTGCTTTTGCAGTCGCTTATGCACTTTTAGGAAATTTCTCTATGAAAGTAAAAACCATTCTTGCTGTTGGAATTTTCATCACACTAATTGGTCTATCTTTCAGCGGATTAGAACATTTTGAAGACACGAGAATTCCAGGCGTTTTACAACGAATTGCCATTGTGTATTTCTTTACTTCTATTTTGTATTTAAAAACCAATTTAAAAACACAGCTTTTGGTTTTAGCAACACTTTTAATCGGATATTGGCTTGTAATGGCTTTCGTTCCCGTTCCTGGATTTGGTCCTGCGAATTTCGATAAAGGAACCAATCTAGCCGCTTGGATCGATGATACACTTTTAAACGGCCATTTATGGGCATCTTCTAAAACTTGGGATCCAGAAGGAATCTTGAGCACGCTGCCAGCCATCGGAACTGGAATTTTAGGAATGTACATTGGGCAGCTTTTAAACTTAAACGTTGATAAAATCGAAATCGTCAAAAAAACAGCTATTACAGGCGTTGCTTTAGTAATTAGCGGTTTAATTTGGAACATCTTCTTCCCGATCAACAAATCGCTTTGGACAAGTTCTTATGTTTTATATACCGCTGGAATTGCCACAATCTGCTTGACGCTTTTGTATTATATAATCGATATTAAAGGCCATAAAAAGTGGACGAAATTATTCCTAATTTGGGGAGTCAATCCGATGATTGTATTTTTCTTTTCTGGAATAATTCCAAGAGTTTTAAGCTCGATAAAAGTAGCTGATCCTGCAAATGCTGGAGAAGAAATCGGATTCCAAGCGTATATCTATAATCATGGCATTGTGCCTTGTTTCGAAAATCCGTTGAATGCATCCTTGGCTTATGCTTTGTCTTATGCCGTTTTCTGGTCTTTCATTTTATGGATTTTCTACAAAAAGAAACTGATTTTTAAAGTATAATTCTTTTCAATCCCTTTTCTAAGCAGTTTAAATTTATCTGCGTACATCTGCTTTAATCTTTTTAAATCTGCGTGAAAAAATCTGTACGCAAAAGTGTTTCACGCAGATTTAAAAAGATTTGAGCAGATTAATTTAGATTTTATTTATTTCAAAATAATTTCAGCCGGACTAACGTAATTGTTTGTTAGTTATGATTTCTGATGCTGGTACAAAATAGAACTGTTTTTCTTTTTTCTAAAAATTTGGAGAAAAGCAGTATCTTGCCGTACTAATCAAAAGCATCAGAATCGAATTATGGATAGTCCGGTTGAAATTCCTTTTAAAAGTTTTATTCAGCTAAAACCAGAAGAAAGCACTGCTATTTACCTGCAGCTTGTTTTTGAGTTTATCAAAGCCATACAAACGGGTTTTCTTCCCGAAGGCACCAAACTTCCCGGCACTAGAATTTTGTGTAAAGTGCTTTCCGTTAATCGAAATACTTTAATCAAAGCTTTTCAGGATTTAGAATCTCAAGGCTGGATTGAAACGCTTCCAAACAAAGGAACTTTTATTTTATCACAGCAAAAACAAAAAAACAAAGCTGAATTTATCGTTCCGAAAGAACAAAATTCGTCTGAACAAAATGTTGGCTTTATTTTTCAGCGCTCAACAATTCTCGAAAATCCTATAGAAATTAGCAATCTTCCACATCAATTTAATGATGGAATGCCCGATTTACGATTGGTTCAAACGGATGTTTTGGCGAGATTATATGTTTCGAAATTAAAAAGAAGAAAAACTTCTAAAACTTACGAGCAAATTGAATTGCGATCGCATTCGAATTTTAAAACTCATTTTTCGAATTATCTCAATCTAACTCGCGGCATTCGAATTTCGACTTCGAATCTGCTTACCACAAGCAGTCACGAAATTGCTTTGTATTTGGTTACCAAAGTGTTGATTGCTCCAAACGATAAAGTTGTTGTCGCGTCTCCAGGTTATTATATGTCGAATATGACGCTGACTAATACAGGCGCGCAGATTATTTCTATTCCTGTAAATGACGATGGAATAGACACCAAAAGATTGAAAGAAATCTGCGAAACAACTAAAATTCGTATTTTATACGTTACATCCAATTATCATTATCCAACCACGATTTCGCTTAGCGCGAAAAAAAGAATCGAAGTTCTGGAGCTGGCCAATCAATACGGATTTGTGATTCTGGAAGACGATTACGATTTTGATTTTCATTACGATAACAATCCTGTGCTGCCTTTAGCGGCTTTTGATTCGAATCAGAAAGTGGTTTACATTGGTTCTTTCGGGAGATCGCTTCCGTCTGGATTTAGTTACGGATTTGTAGCCGCTCCTGCGGAATTTATAAAAGAACTCGAAAAACATCAAAATATTCTTGAACCGAGAATCGACGTTCTCAAAGAACAAGTTTTAACCGAATGGATTACCGAAGGCGAAGTGCACCGACTTTCTAAAAAAAATAAAAAAATCTACAGAGAACGCCGTGATGATTTTGTTTCGATTTTAAATGAAAAATTAAAAGATAAGATCAAGTTTAAAGTTCCGCCTCGAGGGTTGGCAATTTGGGTCGAATGGCTGGATCATTTTAATTTGATACAATTCCAAAAAGAATGTTCAAATCAAGGTTTATTTCTTCCGAAAACTATTTTATATCAAACCAAAAATCTTACGGCAACTCGTTTGGGTTTCGGACATTTAGAAAAAGAAGAAATGGAAAAAGCGGTTTCTATTTTGAGTGAAAGTTTGGAGATAATTTTGCAAAAATGATTTTTTTAAACACATAGAAACATAGTTATAAACCCGTAAAAAGGCGTTTCACTGGTTTAAATGCACATAGAATTTTACGCATTACTTCTGCGTAATTAAAAACATAGCCCAAGGTACCTTGGGCTATGTTTGCGTAAGATTGTCGTTCTAATAATTAGTATTATACTGATAATTATATAATTACCAATTTTAATAGTATAAGTAAAAAAGGTATAGTGAAATTAACTTTGAGTAAGAAGTTTAATTTCAAAAAGCTCAATTATGACTTTATATACTATTTTCCAATTACTTTTAATAGCATTTCTCGCAACTTCGGCCATGACTTGGTTTAGCTATGCTATGTCAGAAACATTTAGAGAATTGTACAAAGAACCTGTGCTTTTGACTTATGTTGTAAAGAAATTAAATATTACGATTTCTAAAAGATGGCAAAAAATCTGGGCTTGGCTGATACATTATATTATAGGTCTGCTATTTGTTATAGGCTACCACATAATATGGGTGAATGATATCCTGCCAATATCACCGCTGACCGCTCTAATTTTCGGAGTAATAAGCGGGATAATCGGTATTATTGGTTGGGTCTTTTTATTTAAAATAACTCATCATCAACCCACAATTGACTTTAAAGGTTATTATATTCAGCTGTTTTTTGCCCATGTTATTTTTGCTATCGTGGCCACTGCCTTCTACTACATTACATTAACCTTAATATCGTAAGCTATGTCACTTTCTAAATACAACGAAAAGAGGGATTTTAAACAAACCCAAGAACCTGAAGGAAAGGTTGAAAAATCAAAAAGTGAACTGATTTTTGTCGTGCAGAAACACGCTGCATCGCATCTTCATTATGATTTTAGATTAGAAATGGACGGTGTATTAAAAAGCTGGGCGGTGCCAAAAGGTCCGTCTTTGGATCCAGAATTAAAACGTTTGGCGATGATGGTTGAAGATCATCCGTACAGTTATAAAGATTTTGAAGGCACAATTCCAGAAGGAAATTACGGCGCAGGAAATGTGATTGTTTGGGACAACGGAACGTATACTTCTGATGAAAAAACTGCTTCTGATGAAAAACAATTATTGAGCGATCTCGCAAAAGGTCGTTTGAGTTTTATTTTAAAAGGAAAAAAACTAAAAGGCGAATTTTCATTAGTTAAACTTCATGGAAAACAAGAAAACGCTTGGCTTCTTATCAAAAAAGACGACAAATATGCTTCTGCAGAAATTGATATTTTAGAAAAAGATAAATCTGTTATTTCTAAAAGAAGTTTGGAGCAATTGGAGAAAAATTCAAAAAAGATAGCGCCGAAAACAGAAAAAAAAGAAGAGAATAATTCAGATAAAAACGAACCTAAAAAAACTGCTGCAAAAAAAAAGTCCGCAAAGATTGAAAAGGCAACTTTTTTAAAACCAATGCTGGCATCGGTAAAAGAAAAACCTTTTGATGATGACGAATGGATTTTCGAAAACAAATATGACGGGTACAGAACCATTGCCGTTGTCAATCCGCATCAGGTGGATTTATTAAGCCGAAATGAAATTTCTTTCAATGCAAATTATAAACCCATCGCCGAAGAATTAAAAAAAATAGATCATACGGTAGTTTTGGACGGTGAAGTTGTGGTTGAAAATGATGCAGGAAGAGCAGATTTCCAGCTGCTCCAAAATTATATGAAAACCGGAACCGGGAATCTAAAATATTATGTCTTTGATTTATTGAATCTGGACGGAAATCTCATTACCGACTTATCGCTTTTAGAACGAAAAGAACTGTTAAAAATCCTCTTTAATAAATATGATTTTTCGAATGTTTTTTATTCGGAACACACAATCGGAGACGGAATCAAACAATTTGAAAAAGCTGCTAAAAATAAAACAGAAGGGATAATTGCAAAAAAAGCCGACAGCACTTATACCGTTAATAGGAGAAGTACGAACTGGCTTAAAATAAAAACGGCAAATGAAGAAGAAGTAATTATTATCGGAATTACAGAACCACGAAATTCCAGAAAATATTTTGGCGCGCTTTTGCTTGGGCAATATGACGGCAAAAGACTCCAATATATTGGCAAATGCGGTACCGGCTTTACAGAGAGTACTCTCAAAGAATTATATACCAAACTTGAACCGCTGTTTATTGATAAATCTCCGCTTGACGAAAAAATTCCGATACGCGACAAAATTCAGTGGGTAAAGCCGAAAGTGGTTTGTCAGGTGAAATTCTCAGAATGGACGCAAGACCAGCATTTGAGACATCCGGTTTATCTCGGAATACGAATAGATAAAAAAGCAAATGAAGTTCTTTTATCTTTTAAAAATAGTACTACAGCACCACTAAATGATGAAGAAATGGCAAAAGAAAATAAAACAGAAGTGAAAACAGAAGCAAAAACAGAAGCAAAAACAGAGAACGATTACGATTTGAAAATCGGAAAAACTGTTTTGCATCTTACCAATCAGAACAAAGTATATTTTCCTAATGACGGAATTACAAAAGGAGAAATTATTCAATATTATGATGAAGTTTCAGAATTGATTCTTCCGTATTTGAAAGACCGTCCGGAATCTATGAACCGTTTCCCTAACGGAATTGACGGACCAAGCTTCTACCAAAAAGATGTTGATGTCGATAAAATTCCAAAATGGCTTAAAACCAAAAAAATCTTCTCTGAGTCGAATGATGCTAATATTGATTATTTGATTTGCAATGACAAGGAAACGTTGCTTTATATGGCCAATTTAGGCTGTATCGATATTAATCCGTGGAACTCGACCACTAAACACATTCAAAATCCAGATTGGCTGGTCATTGATTTAGATCCTTCAGGAGATGATTTTAGTCCTGTTATAACCACCGCTTTGGTAGTGAAAGACGTTTTGGATGAACTTGATACAGAATGTTTGTGCAAAACTTCTGGTGCATCAGGATTGCATATTTATATTCCGCTTGGCGCGAAATACGATTACGATTCTATAAAAATTCTAGGTGAATTGATTGCGCAGGAAGTGCAATCGCGAATTCCAGACATTACTACGGTAGAAAGAAGCATTAAAAAGAGAAACAATAAATTGTACATTGATTTTCTGCAAAATCGACGCGGACAAACTTTGGCGGCGCCGTACTCTGTTCGACCAAAACCAGGCGCAACAGTTTCTACACCCTTAGAATGGAATGAAGTGAATGAAAAACTGCACCCGTCGCAATTTACGATCAAAAATGTATTGAAACGTTTTGAGAAAAAAGGCGATTTATGGGCTCCAGTTTTATCAAAAGGAGCCGATATTAAAAAGATTATCCATAAACTGGAAGCGAGTCAGAACGCTTAAGAAGATTTCTTCTTTTTTGTTTCTAAACTTGCTTTCAGCATAGACATTAAATCGTCGTTTTGTTTGTGCACCACTTTCATTTTTGGAGATGCTTTTTTGAGTTTTCCTTTGGCTTTCTTTTTAATGATGTCCAAAAGTTTGGCGGTGTATTCGTCTTTAAAACCAGAAATATCGAATTTCTCCGTTAGCTGATCAATTAACTTTTCTGCCATGTCCATTTCTTTAGTCGATTTTTTGGACATTGGCGGAAGCTTTAATTCATCAGTACTTCTAACTTCCTGTTCAAATCGGATTCGGTTTAAAACGATGACATTTTTGTATGGTTTTAAAATGGCCAGACTTTCTTTATTTCGAAGAACAAATCTGGTAACGCCAACTTTTCCTGACGCAGCAAGTGCATCGCGAAGCAATCCGTAGGCATTCATCGCGCCTTTGTCGGGCTCGAGATAATAAGGCTGTTCGTAGTAAATACTTTGGATTTCTTTTTCGAAAGCAAAACTTTCAATGTCAATTGTTTTAGTTTTAATGGCATCAGCAGCTTCAAAATCAGAATCTTCTAAAATAACATATTTCCCTTCTAGATTATATCCTTTTACTATATTTCCAAATTCTACTTCTTTACCCGTGTTTTCATTAACACGTTTAAACTTGATGTTAGCATGGTCTTTCGCGTCAAGCATATCCATATCTAAATTGCTTTCCTGCACTGCCGAAAACATTTTTATCGGAATATTAATCAAACCAAAACTTACGGAACCTGTCCAAATTGATCTCATGGCTTTTGTTTTAAAAATTGAACTCTAATTTAGTTCAACTACAAAACGTAAGTCTTATAAAATCAAAACATTACTTTATAAAATTATGATATTAATGGTGAGTTGTAAATTGTAAATGGTGAATTATAGTGCAATAATTAAAATTCATCATTTACAATTTACAATTCATAATTATTTACCATCCTCTTACAGCACCGCCTTTAAACTCGCGTTCCGCTGCTTTTTCTACTTCTGGAGATTGGAAAGCTTGTAAAAACTGTTTTACTTTTAGGTCGTTTTTATTGTCTTCACGACTTACTACCAAATTCACATAAGGAGATTCTTTGTCTTCCACAAACAAAGCATCGCGTGATGGAACTAATCCTGCAGCAGAAGCAAAAGTGTTGTTGATAATCGCGATAGAAACATTTTCGTCATCTAAAGCACGAGGCAATTGAGGTGCTTCTAATTCTAGTATTTTTAAGTTTTTAGGATTGCTCACAATGTCGGTCACCTTTGGCAATAAACCAACGCCATCTTTTAATTTTAACAATCCGTTTTTCTGTAAAAGCAATAACGAACGTCCGCCGTTGGTTGGGTCGTTTGGAATAATAATCGTGCTTTCGTTTTTCAATTCAGCAAGGCTTTTTATTTTTTTAGAATAGGCCGCAATTGGGTAAACAAATGTATTCCCGATGATAGCCAATTTGTATCCTCTTTGTTTTGACTGCTCATCTAAATACGGTTTATGCTGAAAAGCATTCGCATCAATATCACCTTGGCTCAAAGCTTCGTTGGGAATAACATAATCGTTGAAAGAAACCAATTCAACTTCCAATCCGAATTTTTCTTTGGCCACTTTTTTTGCTGCTTCGGCCACTTTTAATTCAGGTCCAGAAGCAACCCCTACTTTGATAAAATGCGGATCATTATTTTTTTTATCACCACAGTTTGATAAAACTATTGCCAAAGCTAAAACTCCAGCTATTTTTAAAATATTTCTTTTCATAATTGTAAAATGTGAATTGTGAATTCTAAATTTTTAATTAATAACTATCTGTGGTCAAATCGTTTCGACAATCTGTCCCCAGCGAACTGAATTATAAATACTAAAATGACCAATAAAGCCAAAACAGAATTCATCGTTACAGCATCATAACCAATATATCCGTATTGATAACCGACTTGTCCTAAACCGCCTGCACCAACAGCTCCACCCATTGCAGAATATCCGACAAGCGTAATTAAAGTAATCGAAGCTGCGTTAATTAAAGATGGCAATGCCTCTGGCAGCAATACTTTGTAAACGATTTGAAAAGGAGTTGCTCCTAATGCTCGCGCTGCTTCGATTAATCCTGACGGAAGACTTAGCAAACTGTTTTCTACCAAACGCGCAATAAAAGGCGCTGCACCAATACTCAACGGAACCAAAGCGGCACTCACCCCAATAGAAGTTCCTACTATTGCACGTGTAAACGGAATCATCCAAACGATTAAAATAATGAATGGAATAGAACGAAAAACATTTACCACAACTGATAATGTTCTATTTAAAACGGGTTGATCCAGAATCTGATTTTTACGAGTCAGAAAAAGCAAAATTCCTGTTGGAAGTCCCAATAAAAAACCGAAAAAGCCCGATACAAAAGTCATCACAATGGTTTCCCATGTTCCTTTTAACAATAAATCTATAATAGAATCAGACATAACCTATAATTTCTGTTTTAATGTGTTTTGAATTAAAATATTGAATCGCAGCATCGTAATTTTCGCGTTTTCCTGAAAGTTCAATCAGCATTACACCAAAATTAACTTCGCCCGCCTGATCCATTTGTGCACTTACAATTTTGAAATCGGTATCAAAAAGTCTTGAAACTTCTGAGATAACAGGTTCGTTAACCGATTTTCCTGTCATTTCTAATTTCAATAAAGGATTTAAACTTCCGTTGTCTTTCTTTTGCAATTTGTCCTGATAAACCGCTGGAATATCAATGTGCAAAGACGAAGCGATAAATTCTTTTGTCAATTCATGTTTCGGATCGGCGAAAATTTCTCCAACGCTTCCCTGCTCTATTAATTTTCCGTGACTGATAACCGCCACTTCATCACAAATAGATTTCACGACTTCCATTTGATGTGTAATCAATAAAACGGTAATATTCAAGCGTTTGTTAATGTCTTTCAATAAATTTAAAATCGATCTTGTCGTTGCAGGATCCAGCGCACTTGTAGCTTCATCACACAACAATACTTTCGGATTATTAGCCAAAGTTCTTGCAATGGCAACTCTCTGCTTCTGTCCGCCAGAAAGACTCGCCGGATAATCGTTTGCTTTTTCTGCCAAACCAACCAATTGCAATAATTCTAAAACACGAGTTTTGATTTCGCTTTTTGAAGTTCCGGCCAATTCTAAAGGAAAAGCCACATTGTCAAAAACTGTTCTTGAAGAAAGCAGATTAAAGTGCTGAAAAATCATTCCGATTTGTCTTCTTTCAATTGCCAATTCTGAATTTGATAATTGCATCAACGCTTTTCCATCCACAATAATTTCACCAGAAGTTGGTCTTTCCAATAAATTGACACAGCGAATCAGCGTACTTTTTCCTGCTCCAGAAGTTCCAATTACACCAAAAATTTTTCCTTCAGGAACTGTCAGCGAGACATCAGACAAAGCCGAAACGATTTTGTCTTTCTGATGAAAAGTTTTGGTTACATTTTTTAATTCAATCATTTTTAAAGTTTTAAAAACAAAAAAGCCTTCCATAAATTAGTTGAAAGGCTTTCCGAAATAAATTTTATCATTTATATATAAGCCAGATCAATAAATCCCATTACAGCAACACAGCACATCATACTGCGTTGATAATAATTATTCATTTTCTGGTTCTGTTTCTTCATAGCGAGTGCAAATTTAAACAGTTATTTTCAATTTTAACGCATAAATTGTTAAAACTTTTATTAACCTATCAATCTAGTAGGTTATTTTAAATTCCAATATTGGAAATTCCGAATTTTAAATTTTAAATTGTTATTCAAAAAAACTTCCAAACTCCAATTTGTGCGTCTCAAGTTTTGAGAACGGGATTGGAATTTGGAATTTAAATTTTATCCCGTCCCGATGTGTCGGGATCAGGATTGGAATTTAAACCTTAATTATTTTGTTCTGCAATTACAGATTTATTCACTTTTATGATCCGGATTTTTTTATTGGTATTATCCGATAAGAAAATGCGATCATCAAGCTGAGCCGTAGCGACAATAGTTCCAAATGGATTTTGTCCTAAAATATCCGACACGCTTAAAACTGCTTTGTAATTCATTTTATTGAATTCATCTTTTGGATACAATTTTAAATAAGACGCGCTTCCCACATTTTCTGAAGTAACTGCCCAATCTTTACTGAAAGAAACTGCAATTGGCTTAATATCTACAAATTGAACTTTTTGCGGCTCAATAGGAGTGGTTAGCGAAGCGGCAGCGTTGGCTTTAATGTTGGCAATGTTATAATACAAATAACTTTTTGCATCTCTTCCTGCTACCACTAGATTTCCATCAACAACATCTAGTGAATATACTTCTGTAAATCCGTTTAAGGTATTCAATTTGGCGATAGGTTTTAGATTCCAATCGCTTGTTTCTGTAATTTGAGAAGCATCCAGCACTTTTATGCTTTTTTCTTTTTCTTTTACGAAAACCAATCCGTCTTTTGCCACAACGCCAAAAACGTGTACAAAAGTCTGCCACCACTGCCCGTTTCCAACCGTACTGATTCCGGCATTCGTAGTTTCATCAAAAACAAATAATCGTGATTCTGTGCTTCCGACATAAATTCGGCCGTTATCAACAGAAACCGACGTCAAACTCGTTAGCGGAATAGTTGTCGTTCCTTTTTTGTATTCTTTTATTGTTTTAAGGTGAGCCAATGTCAGCGCATTAAAAACTTCTAACACATTTCCGTTAATCACATATAATTTCTCATTTGCAATTGCAATTCCTTTTGGATCAAATGCTTCTGTGCTTCCTAGAATATTTTCGTTGTTAATTGAAGCTTCATCAGTTGGGTAATAATATGTATAATCTTTAGTTGATGCTGCGTCGTCTTTGCTGCAATTGGTAAGCAAACAAAGTGCTAAAATTAGGGGCAGGATATGTTTCATGTGTAATGTATATTTTAGTTCCATTTTCCTTCTCCTTTATATTTAACTAAAAATGGATTTTTAGGATCGATTTTAAATGTCGGTTTTTTATAAGTTCCTTTTACGTAAGCCGTTTTAGTATACGTTTTTAAAATATCTGGATCTAAAAACGGAAGATCATTCAAGTAAATGAGGTATTTATAAAAATCGGTAAGCATTCCTTGCTGGCCTCCGCCCTCGCCACTGTTTGCCAAATTACTGCTGTGGCTAAAACCAATATGATGCGAATATTCGTGTGACCAAACCGACATGTCTCCTACCCAATGTCCAGTAACATAACCCGATTCCCATTGCGATGCCAGATTTCCTCCGCCCCAAGCAGAATCTCCTCCTACCATAGCCATATAAACGGTTCTTTTGTCCAGATAATTCCAGTATATTTTTTCGATTTCTTCTTTAGAATAATAATCGTAGACCCCATCAACATCATCAGCATTTCCGTGCCAGTTTAATGCGCCATTCACTGCAGTTCCTGCCGTCGTTGCCTGTTCTTGCTTGTATTTATCGAAATTGGTAAAAGTGCTGTAATACAACGGATGGCTCAATGCATACGAATAATTGATAATCATCGTAATCGCTTCTTTTGCCAAAGCCGGATTCATAGGAAGAAATTTACCTAATTCGTTAATGTGATACCCATCATGAAATTGAACTAAGTGATTTGATTTAATTTTTTTGAACATCTTAAACAACGGATCTTCCGATTCTACAGAAAACTCAATTGCCCCAGAAGAAAATCCTTCAATTTTATCAATTGTTACTGCATTTCCTGTTTCTAGCAAATAATCGTTTTTCTGTTCCGTCAAAGGAATTTTATGAAAGGAACGGTGAAAGGCAGGAACTTTTGAAAAGCTAAAAAGCAAAAATTTCTTGTCGTAATTCGGCAGTTTTGCATAGACTTTGACGTCTGTCAATCCAACTGGAGAATAAAGTGAAACTTGCACCGAATCTTTTCCTTTTTGAATAACTTGAAACGGTTCGTTTACTCTAAACCAGCGATCTGTTTTGTCATACATTTTTGAAGGACTTTCGTCGTCTTCAAACATGGTCATGGGTTTATTTTCTGCTGGCAAAGCCGAAGCATCGATGGTTGGCAGGTAATTTGGCGTGTAGTTTTCGCCATCGTCACTACAGCCAAAAATAATACTTGCCAATAAGGCAAATACAAAAAAGTGAGTGTTTTTTCTCATCAGTAAGTAAGTAGGTTTTGGGGTTAAATATCTTGCAAAACTATAAATATGCATCGTATAAACAAGTAGATTGCAAGAAAAATACGAATATAAAATATACTAAATGTAAATTTTACAAAAGCCTACTATACTTAAGTCAAATTCTAAGGCTTTTACTTTGTCAAGTCTAAAGTTTGGTTGTTGGATAAATCAGCATTGAATTGAACAAAACTGGCAGGAAAACCAGATTTAATTTTTCCAATTTTATCCTGAAATCCAATTGCTGATGCAACTCTAGTCGTGGCCATTTTTATAGCTTCATCTGCTGAAACATTCAGATGGTTATAGGCATTTTGAACGGCTTCTAACATCGAAATTGATGCTCCTGCTAGATTTCCGTCTTCATTTCTGTAGAAACCATCTACCAAATGAGCATCAAAATTATCCCATTTAAAATTGGTAACTTTTCGTCCTAAAAAGGTGGCATCGCTGATTAAAAAGAATTTCTCTTGTTTTAACTTGTAAGCGATTTTCGCAGCCACATAATCGCAATGAACGCCATCTAAAATTACGGGCGCGTAAACTTTTTCATTTTCAAAGACGGCTCCCACCAAACCAGGCTCACGATGACCGAATTGTGTCATGGCATTAAATAAATGCGTTACCAAATTTATTCCTTTAGAAAAATAAAATTGTGCTTCTTTATGTGTTATCGTCGAATGTCCGATTGAGATGGTAATGCCGCTTTCGATTAGCATATTTAGTTGTTCTTCGGTAAAACATTCTGGCGCAATTGTGATGAGTTTTATAACGTCTTTTCCTTTGCTGATAATTTCTTGAAGTTCTTCGTTAGTTGGTTTTCGAACCTGATCGATACTGTGCGCGCCACGTCTTTGCGGATTTAAAAATGGTCCTTCCAAATGCATTCCGATTACACCGTTTTGATGTTTTTTCATGTAATTGCGAATAGCTTCGATTCCTTGCAAAATGGTTTCTCGAGAAGAAGAAATTAAACAGGGCAAAACATGCGTTGTGCCGTATTTCATGCTGGCATCGTAAATATCCTGAATGGTTTCTTCGTTTGGAGTTTGACTAAAATAGTATTTTTCTCCGCCATTTATCTGAATATCGATGAATCCTGCTGCAAGATGATTTCCTTTTAAATCGATTATTTCCGCATCATTTGGAATTTCTTTTTGCACCGAAATAATGGTTCCGTTTTCAACAATTACAACTCCATTTTCTACTATTTCCTCCCCTGTATGCACAATAGCATTGACAATCGCTTGCTTCATTTTTTAATTAATTTCTTTATTTCAAATGTAAAGAAGTTTGAATTAATTCCTAAATAAAAAAAAGCTCCAGAAATAAATCTGAAGCTCTTTTCCATTTTAAACCCTGAAAATTAATATTATGCAGATTAGGTAGAGACTGCATATTTTTTTTAAATCATATTTTTAAAAACATAACTAATTGTTTCAATCGTTGCGTTTCCCAAGGTTAAAACCTTGGGCTATGTTTGAATTTAAATATCTATAAATATTTCACCCCTACGGGGCTTCTTCTCATGTAGCAAATGATTTCTATAAATATTTCGTCCCGCTGGGACTTTACAGCATGATTGTTGCTCTGGAAGAGCAAAATATTTATAGCTAAATTAAGACCATACATCTTAAAGCTCCAGAGGAGCGACATATATTCTTCATATGAATTTCATCCATTAAACTACCATTCTATACGTTCCCAAGGTTGAAACCTTGGGCTATGTTTGAATAACTGAATGAATTCCTAAAATCTAATCTGGATTTGCTAGGATTTTATACAATTCGGCATTCGAAAGATAAAATTGGTTTTCTAAACTTATTTGCGAAAGCTTAGCACTCACCAAATTATTTTCTCTCGAATTGATTAAGAAAATTGAACTTTCACCAAACGAGAATAATTTTTCTTCTGAATTCAACATCGTCATGTAATCATTTACCAGATTGTCAATCACGATTTTCTGTTTTCTTAACGAAGCAATTTCGGTTTGTTGCGCTTTGATTTTATTTTTAAGTTCCAATCGCTGCTGTCCGATATCAAATTGCATATCTTGAATTTTCAATTTTGCTAATTTTAAGCTTCCGCGTTCTTTTCTTAAGAAAATCGGGAAACTGAAATCGACATTAAACTTGTAATCGTCGGCATTGAAATTATTCCAGTAATTGGGTTCTGAAATGTAGTTATAACCCACATTTATTTTTGGAAGCAAGGCATTGGCTTTCAGCTGGCGATTGACTTCTAAAATATCCATTTTAGTTTCCAGAGACTGAATTTTCGGATGTGAATCTAAAGACTCAACATCTACCATCATAGCATCAGTTCGTAACGTTTCTTCAATTGTCTGACTTAAATTCTGTTCTGGTTTTACGACATCTCCAAGTTCAACGGGAACATTTTCAATCCACAAAAAATTAGCCAGTTTCAGTTTTGCTTTTGCTAATTTCAAATTTCCGTTTTCAAAATTCAGTTCTCTGTTTCGTACTGTAATTTTAGCTTCAACACTATCAATTGCTGGCGCGTCTCCTGCTGAAATTAATTTTTTAACCCCTTCAAAACGAGTGCTCGCAAAGCCTAAATAATTTTTATATAATTCTGCTTCGTTGTAGCTTCTTCTCCATTCAAAATAAGCTTCGCTCGCCTGGTACAAAACTTCAATAGCTCTTAGTTTTCGTTGTGCATCACTAAGTCTTACCTGAAGTTTTCCTTCGCGAACATCGGCCATTCTTTGATTAATAAACATTCCTTGTCCCAAAGCCACATTAATTCCAAGCGAAGTCAAACCTGCTTCTGGAGTTTTGTTTTGCGGGTTGTAATATTCCCCGCTTGTATCGTCAAAACCTGCTTTAATCTCCACTCCGTACCAAGTCGGAATTTTGAAACTGCTATTTAATAACGAATAATATTCTGTGCCTTTAAATTCTTTCTTATTGTAATCTACTTCCAATTTCGGATCAAATCCGCCTCGTGCTGTCATCAGCCTTGCCTGAGCACTGCTCACCTCAAGATTGGCTTGTTTTACCAATGGGTGGTATTTTTTTACATACCCTAGAAACTCGATAAAAGTAAGTTCCTCTTGATTAAAATTCTGACTCTGCAGCGTAGAAAAACAAAATAGTATTAAGAAAGAAAACAGTTTTACTAGATTTCTCATTTTACTTTTTCTCCTTTCCTTTTGCTTCTTTTTCTCCTGAGTTATAATAATTTGGAGGGAAACCATTCAAGTTTCGCCAAATCTCGTACCATACCGAAACGGTTTCTAGCAATGCAATACTCTGTGCACCAGCACCAATGCTTAATTCTTTTGGCCAGTGGCGATCTTCTCCGTCTGGCGAAACCAAAATTCTATATTTTCCGTTCGGGCTTATAAAGTTTTCTATCGCCACGACTTTACCTCCATACGTTCCGTAAGACAATCCAGGCCATCCAGAAAATACAATTCTAGGCCATCCGTCAAACCAAACACGAACTTTTGCACCACGATGCACAAGAGGTAAATCTATTGGGTCTACATAGGTTTCTACGGCAATATCATACTTAGAAGGCATAATGCTCACCACTGGAGTTCCTTCTTTAATGGTTTCTCCAAGACCTGCCAATAAAGCACGGTTTACATAACCGCTCTGTGGCGCTGTAATGTAGTACAAACCGTTTCTAAGTCTGTAATTGGTGTATTGATTTTTTAACTTATTAACCTGAGCTTCTGTATCGTACTGCGTGCTCAAAGCCGTAAATTTATCACTTCTGGATTTTGATATTTTCTCAGCATATTCAGCAGTAATTCTGTTGATTTCTACTTTTGCATTTATCAATTCGTTTTTACTGCTTAGCAACTTATTTTCTTGCGTAATCACATAAGCTTCAGATTCTTGCAGTTTCAATCTTTTCTGCTCGACATCCGTAAGCGGTTTAAGGCCTTCTTTGTTTAGCGCAGTCGAACGGTCAAATTGTGTTTTTGCAATTCGAAGCTGTGTTTTTACAGCCACAAGATCCATACTGTCGCTTTTTATTTTCAGCTGTGACTGACGAATTTTGTTTTGCGCTTGTTGCAATTTCAATTGTCTTTCTGTGTTAAGCGACTGTGCCTGAACCTCTAGAGAATTTACTTTATCGCTGTACGATTCTGCTGCATTTTTTTTAGCATCAACTTGCTGTTTGGCATTGTCCACCAAATTAGGATCCAGATAATCTTCTTTGATCTCTGAAATATAAACTATCGTATCGCCTTTTTTTACATAATCTCCTTCTTTTACAAACCATTTTTCAATACGTCCTGCAATGGTATTATGAACGGTTTGTGGTCTTTGATCTGGTTTTAAAGTCGTTACAGAACCACTTCCTGAAATATTCTGCGTCCAAGGCAGAAAAAGGCAGCAAACACAAAAGATCAGAAATCCGATTATGACTTTATTTAAAATTCTGTAATGCGGTCTGCGGGCAACGCTTGTAATCGATTTGTATTTGCCCGGCGTTATAAGTACGTTATTATCTTTAGATATGTTGAGCATGATTAAAGCTTTATGTCGTTAATAATTTTTCCGTCATCAATCGTAATCATACGACTGCATTTGCTTTTCCAAACATCACTTTTAGAAGTCACAATAACAGTCCAGTCATTTTCTTCAGAAAGTAAAAAATCAACAATTTTACTCGAAGTCAACTCGTCCATTTTGTCTACTGGATCTTCTAAGAATAAGATATTCGGCTTACCCACAATACTTCTTGCCAAAAGAATTTTTTGAACATCAGAAGCAGAAAGTTCACGACCTCCAGGATGAATTTGATTCTCCAACCCGTTTTCAAAAGTTTTAATATAAGGTGTAAGGCCAACATTATCTAAAGCCCATTTTAAATCATCGCTGTTTAATTTTTCGTTTCCAAAAACAATATTCTCACGAATTGTTCCTGCGAAAAGCGTATCGCCTTGCAGGTATGTTCCTGCCTGCGCTCTGTAGGTGTCTTCGTTAAGACGGTTCATATAATTATCAGTCACATACATGGCACCGCTTTCTGGTTCTAAAACGCCTGAAAGCAATCTTAGCAAAGTACTTTTTCCTGCACCGTTTGTTCCTGTCAGAATAATTTTTTCTCCTTGGGAAATTTTCAAATTGATATTCTTAAGCGATTTTTTGCTGTGTTCTGGATAATTGTAATTGATGCTCTCGGTCTCGATATTGATTCCTTTTTCTGTTTTGTCTGAAGTTTCAGGAATGCATGAAATTTCCATATCTGTCACCTGACCAATTTTTTCAACAGAAGTCAAAACATCGTAGAAAGACTCCAATCCGAAGATGATTTTTTCTACCGAGTTGATTAACAATACAATTACAATTTCAGCTGCTACGAACTGCCCTATGTTCATTTGGTGGTGAATTACCAGAAAACCACCGATGGATAATAAGGCAGCAGTAACAATTACTTTAAAAATAGTAAGCTGAATATATTGTTTTTTCATTACCTGAAAGTGCTTCTCGCGGTAATTTACGTAGCTGCTCACATATTTGTCATTTCTGTCTAAAGCGTATTCAAAAGCTCCTTTTCTGCGGAAACTTTCTCTATTTCTAGCAATTTCCTGAAGCCAGGCTGCCACTTTATATTTAAATTTTGATTCGTTCAAACTGGTTTCAAGTCCGTCTTTGTACGAAAATTTAAAAATTACCCATAAAATCACAATAAATAAAAGTCCGATTACCATGAAGAAAGAATGGTAAAGAACCAATAGAATAATCCCAAGACCAACCTGAAGAAATGCGGTGCAGAAATCTAGCAATAGTTTTGCCGTTCCTTTCTGTACCATTAAAGTATCAAAAAAACGATTGGCTTTTTCGGGAGCGTACTCCGAGTACATTTCTTTAAATTTTATTAAAGGCATTCTGTACGCAAATTCGAAAGAAGAACGGACAAAAATTCGCTGCTGCAGATTCTCCACAATTCGCAATTGCAAAATCGTAAGAACGCCTCCAAAACCAACTCCAACTGTAACCAGAATCACAAGAACGATCCACGAGACGCTTAGCTGTCCGCTTTGAATAAAATTAATAATAGCTTGGATTCCCAAAGGCAGAGAAAGATTTACTAACCCTGCAAATGCAGCATAGAAGATAATTTGATACACATCGCGCTTATCGAGCTGCAATAAGTTATAAAAACGTTTAAATGGTGTCATGAATGTAAGTATAAATACAAGATTATTACATAGAATAAATATACGGCAAAAACCGCAGTTATAGATTAAGATTTTCATCCTAATCCTTAAAAAACAAGTATTTATGAATTCACCCGAGGAGGCGGTATATCTATTTTTCCATGAAAACCAAACGAGAAGATTGTATTATCAATATATTTTTTTCCTTCTGATTCTTTTAAAAAATAAAGATTCGGCATCAAAGATTCAGAGGAAACCAAATATTCCATTAACGGAATTCCTTTTGCTAATTTGGCTGTTTTAGTCTCTTTTGTTTTATAGTCATCCAGTTCTTCCGGAATTCCGTCGCATTTGAAGATTTTTTTCAGAAAGTTGCAAGTAATGCCTTTTACCGTGTAGGTTTCGGCGTTGTCGCTTAAGATTCTGCTCACGCTATTAGAAATATTTAAACTGCTAATTAGAAAATAGCCGACAAGCAACGCCTGAAGGCATTTACATAATAAGCTATTTTTAATCTTGTTCAACATACTCTGAAAAAAGGCTGAAAGTGTAATTAAATCAAATGATTTTGATTCAAAACCTCAGTGATTTAAGGCGTTTATTTTAATTTTTATGAGCGCGCAAGTTAGAGCCAATTTTTTTGGAGAACATTAAAATAACATTAGAATTTAGAATCATTAAAAACTTTAAAATTATATTAACAAGGTATTCTTACACACCTGTCGGAATTATGTAAAGACAGATTAGAATTCTATAACTCCGAACGCTATAGGCATTCTACTTTTGGTATTCGAAAATTTGATACAATTCTTTTAAAAATATATTACAAGTGTTACCCGTTAAACAAATTAGATTTACAAACCAATTAATACAGAATCAAGAGATGACTTACGCAAAAAATGATTTGACCCGATTTTTAGATGCGCAAAACAAACTTTATCTGACAGCATTATCTGAACTGAGAAAAGGTAAAAAAGAAACCCATTGGATGTGGTTTATTTTTCCGCAGATTAAAGGACTTGGTAAAAGTACTCTTTCTGATTATTATGCTGTTGCTGATCTTAAAGAAGCTACTGAATTTTTAAACCATCCGATTTTATCTAAACATTTAATTGAGATTTCTAAACTTTTGCTGACTTTGAAAAAGAAATCTGCTGAAGGAATTTTGGGAGAACTTGGTGCAAGAAAACTGCATTCTTCTATGAGTTTATTTGTTCAGGTAGAAAATGCACATCCTGTTTTTCAGGAAGTTTTAGATACTTTTTTCTACGGACATTTAGATCAGCTGACTTTAAATTTTACACAAAAAACTAGTGTTCTGCCAGACACAGTACTTTCTTGATACTCTTAGGACTCTAAAAAAGCGGTTTTCTCGTATTGAGACAAACCGCTTTTTTGTTTTATATTTTGTGTAATCATTCCGTAGGAATGTTGAAAACCAATTTTTTAAAATGACACAAATCAAACGTTCCCACGGAACGTTGAATAACCATTACAAATCATAATTATTCTACCGACCAAATGTTCCTAGCGGAACATAAAAAATCGGTTATCACAAAATGTGATAACCGATTTTTTCATTTTTATATATTTTTGGCATTTATTCCGTAGGAATCTTTGATTGGTATAAAACAATAGCGTCCTCCGTAAATCACGTCCCATAGGAATGTTTGGTTGATAGAAAATAAAAGCGCCCCCCCTTAAATCACGTTCCATAGGAACGTTGGTCGGTAGAAAAATAAAAGGGGCCGCCAGTCACGTTCCGTAGGAACGTTTGGTTGGTAGAACATCCCATCAATCACGTTCCGTAGGAATGTTTGAAACACCAAATTTTTAAAATTACACAAATCAAACGTTCCCACGGAACGTTGAATAACCATTACAAATCATAATTATTCTACCGACCAAATGTTCCTAACGGAACATAAAAAATCGGTTATCACAAATGTGATAACCGATTTTGTTTTATTTAACTCTTCTCAAAATTGGAAACTCCTTTTTTAAGCCAGCTCAAATATTCTTCAATATCTGGATTATAAGCCGAAGTTTCGTTGAGCGTTTCGCCGTTGTGATTTACCAAAACATAAAACGGTTGCGCATTGGTTTTATAGGTAAGCGTTTGAAATTCGCTCCATTTTTGGCCGATGTATTTTAATTTTTTTCCTGTTATCTTAGAAGTTATCTGCTCGTTTGGATGCAATTCTCTTTTATCGTCTACATAAAGCGAAATCAAAACCAGTTCGCCTTTTAAGATTTGCTGCACTTTGTCGTCAGACCAGACATTATCTTCCATTTTGCGGCAGTTTACGCAGGCATGACCTGTAAAATCGATCATAACTGGTTTTCCGATTTTTTTGGCGTATTGCATTCCTAAATCATAATCGGTAAAAGCCATGATATTATGCGGTCCAAGTTCTGCTCCTTCTGGCAAGTTTTGGGTTATTTCTTTTGAAGATGAATTATTCAAACCATTCGGAATTTCGCTATAATGCATTGGAGGTGGAAAACCGCTAATCATTTTAAGAGGCGCGCCCCAAATTCCGGGAATTAGATAAATTGTAAAAGCCAAAACTACAACGCCCAATCCTAATCTTGGAACGCTTAAATTTGAAATCGGACTGTCATGAGGTAATTGAATTTTCCCAAATAAATAAAAAGTCAATGTTCCAAAAATCGCAATCCAAATCGCTAGAAATGTTTCTCTTTCCAGCCAATGCAATTGCAAAACCAAATCGGCATTCGAAAGAAATTTAAAAGCCAAAGCCATTTCTAAAAATCCTAAAAACACTTTAACCGAATTGAGCCAGCCGCCCGATTTTGGAAGCGAATTTAACCAGCCTGGAAAAGCGGCAAATAAAGTAAACGGTAAAGCCAAAGCGAGAGAAAAACCAAACATTCCGACAAACGGAGCGATGCCTCCGCGAGAAGCTGCTTCGACTAATAATGTTCCGACAATGGGTCCCGTGCAAGAAAAAGAAACGATTGCCAGAGCCAAAGCCATAAACAAAATGCCGATAATTCCGCCTTTGTCTGCCTGCGAATCGACTTTGTTTGCCCATGCATTTGGAAGCATAATTTCAAATGCTCCTAAAAATGAAAAAGCAAAAATCATTAAAAGCACAAAAAAGATAAGGTTGAACCAAACGTTGGTAGAAAGCGCATTGAGAGAATCTGCTCCAAAAGCCCAAGTTACAACGGCTCCCAAAAAGATATAAATTGCAATAATGGCGATTCCGTAAAAAACCGCTTTTCTAATTCCTTGCGATTTGGTTTTGCTTTGTTTGGTGAAAAAACTCACCGTCATCGGAATCATTGGGAAAACGCAAGGCGTTAGCAAAGCGGCAAATCCTGAGAAAAACGACAGTAAGAAAATCGTCCACAAGTTTCTAAATTCTGTTTGCGGTTTCTCTTTTTTCAACGCTTTTTTAGGCACTTTTACAACCTCAGCAGGAACAATTGCTGTTGCTTTTTCTTTCACTTCAGTAACAGCCGAATCTAATTCTGGAGTTTTTGGTTCTTCCTTTACAACAGCTTCAATTAAAGTTTTCGCTTTCGCGGAAGGGCTAACCGTAAACTCCAATTCGTCTGAACTTGGCGGAAGGCAATTTTCATCATTACAAACCATAAATTCAACCTCAGCCTTGATTTTGAAAGGCTTTGACGAAAGTATTTTGACGCGCTGTCTAAAAGTGGTTTCTTTCTCAAAAAACTTAATCTGCATTTTGAAAACAGGATCGCTGATCGTTTTTCCTTTTTCTTCTTTTACAGCATCAATCAACTGAAAATCTGCGCCTTTTATAAAATTAAAACGGGTTGGAATCGGACCTCCGTCTGAAACTACCTGACTGTATAAATGCCAGCCCGATTCGATAATGGCTTTTGCCTGCAATTCGTATTCAGTATCAGAAATTTTCTCGACACTGGTTTTCCATTTGATGGGATTATATATCTGAGCCTTTACGATTATGGAAAACAGCAGGAAAAAGCCCAGTAAAAAAATATTTTTTTTCATGGGTAAAAACTTTAGAAAGAGGGTTGAATAGCAAAAAACAACCCTCTAAGTAATCCGCTAACAAATTAAATTGCTTACTAATTCAAAATACTATCTGATAGGGAAATACAAATTAAACTCTAGTAATAAAAAATTGGGTCAGATTATTTTAATGGTTTGAAAACTACTTCATAAGAATCTGCCTTGTCTAAAAATGAATTGGCAAATTCCTGAATGTCTTTTGCAGTAATGCTTTTTACAATATCAACATAGTTTTTAGGATCATTCATATCGTAATTATTCTCAAAATAATTGTAAATCAGGTTCATGCTATAACTATTGAAGTTTTTGCTGTCTTCTCTTGATTTTAAATAGTTTGTTCTTGTTTTCTCAATGTCTTCAGCGGCAATTTCCCCCTTCTTGATTTTATCAATTTCCTGATACACAATTGGCAGTAAATGTTCTACTTTATCGGCATCACAATCAAACATAACTTGAAGATTTGCTTTTGAAATTGGAAGTTTATCAAAACTCGCATTTACATGCGCACCATACGTTCCGCCTTCTTTTTCGCGCAGACTTTCGGTATAACGCAAGGTTAGTATATCTGCTAAATAGGAAGTTAGAATTCTGTTTTTCTGATTAAAAGCGTATTCTTTAGAAAAAGCTATTCGAACAGAACTTTTTGGAGTTTCCATTTTGATAAAAACATCTCGATCAATTTTATTTGATGTCCATTTCGGAACTTGTGTTTTGAATTTTTCTTTACGTTTAATGCCATTTATACTCGCAATATATTTTTCTACTAAAGGTTTTAAAACTTCTGGCGTAACATCTCCTACAATATAAAACTCAAAATTTGAAACGTCTGCAAAACGATCTTGATAGAAAGCTTTCATTTTATCAAAAGATAAATTGTCGATATATTTTTGATTAAATGGCTGTACTCTTGGATTATTTTTCCCGTAAACTACCGCAGATAAACTATCTTCCATTTTTACATTGATATCATTCGCTCTGTTTTTAAGCGAATTTTCTAATCTTTGTTTTAAGAGCACATACATCTGGTTATCAAATCGTGGCTGAACAAAACGCAGATGCACCAATTGCATCATCGTCTCGATGTCTTTTACATTTGCCGAACCCGAAACTGTTTCTTTAAGAGAACTCACACTTACTGAAGAATTAGCAATTTTTCCTTTTAAAACTTTTTCTAAATCAACATTTGAAAGTTCACCAACTCCAGACATCATCGCCAAAGTTGTCGCACGGCCGATCGAAGGAAGATCTTGTGGCTCATATAAAGAAGTACCGCCAAAACTTTCGGCTTTAAGCTCTACTTCTTTCTTATTTTTATCTGCAAATTTGTAATGCACTTTTACGCCGTTGCTTAATACAAAAGTTGTCGCATCGATTGCACTTTCTTTTTTCTCTGAAACAATTTTTCCAGAATTGATTTTTAGATTTCCTAAAAGTGTTTTTCCTTCAAAAGTATCGGCATAAGGCTGTAACGACGCATCATTTTCGGCTTTCTGAATAATTTCAAACGCTTTTTCCTGAGTTAAGTTGTTTTCGTTCTCTACACCTGTAACTGCTACAACTCGATTTTGAGCAGTATATAATTTACTTATTTGCTCTTGAAGAATTTTAGAATCTAAGTTCTTCAAAATGTTTTTTAACATTTTAAATTCAGCTTTTGGATCTGCAATTACTTCGTGGTTCAAATAATCGTCTTTTACCATTCCGATTATTTGTTTGTGCGAAATCTCGTTTAACTTGTCTAAATAATTTTCGTAGCCCGAAATGTTTTCGGTAACCGCTCTTTCAATTTCTCCTTTAGAAAAACCAAATTTGTAAGCGCGAACCCATTCGTTCATAACCATTGCAAAAGCTTCTGCTTGTTTTTCAGGTTTTGGAGCAACATTCAAAATCCAAATATCATTTAGACGGGAATAATTTTGATATCCGATTGATGCGCTTTTAAATGCGCATTCTTGTTTCTGTTCCATTTCTTCCAAACGATTATTCAAAATTGAAAAAGCAATGCCTCTTTGCATCGATTTCTCTAATTCTGCATAGTCATTCGTTGATTTTTCAGCCGTATGACGAATCATAAAGCTGATATTTGAAGCCGAAATTTCTTTGTCTAAAGCCAATTTAAAAGTTGGTTCTACTCTTTCTGGAATCGCAATTTCAAAACGCTTTTTCGGATTTTGTGGCGTCGGAATATCAGCAAAAAGCTTTTTAATTTTTGCTTCGATTTCGTCTGCATTAATATCGCCAACAATCGCGATTGCCTGCAAATCTGGGCGATACCAATCTTTATAGAAATCTTTTAAAACTTGACATTTGAAGTTTTTAACAATATCTATATCACCAATTGGCATACGGTCTGCGTACAACGAATTATTATAATAAAAAGGTGCTAACTGATTGTAAATTCTCGCTCTTGCGTTTTGTCTTGTACGCCATTCTTCTGTAATTACGCCGCGTTCGGCATCGATTTCTTCATTCGTTAGTGATAAAAAATTAGACCAATCGTGCAAAACCAATAAACAAGTATCTACAACTCTCCCATCTTTTGACGGAATATTGTCTAAGTTGTAAACCGTTTCGCCTGTGCTCGTATACGCGTTGATGTTTTTTCCGAAAACCGCACCTTGCTTTTGAAGCGTATTCAAAATGCCTTTTCCTTCAAAATTTTTGGTTCCGTTAAACGCCATATGTTCTAGAAAGTGTGCCAATCCTTTTTGCTGATCGTTTTCTAAAATCGAACCAACGTTCTGGATAATGTAATAACTAGCCGTGTTTTTATTGACTTCTGTCGGATAAATATAATACGTCATTCCGTTTGGCAACACTCCTTTTTTTACTTTTTGGTTGACCGCAATTGGGTCGGTTGCTTTAAAGTTTTGTGCTTGCGCGAATGATAAACATCCGACAACGAATAATAAAATTGATATTTTTTTGCTGTATTTCATAAAGCTAATTATTAACTCTTCAATAATTTATCCAGTTGCACTCTCAACTCAGGATTTGAAGGACGAAGCGCATCGGCATTGATGATGTTTCCTTTTGTATCAAACAATAAAAACCTCGGAATCGCATTTACCTCATAGTTTTTGGCCACATCAGAACCAAAATCTTTATCTGCCATTAGCTGAATTCCTTTTAATTGTTCTTTAGTAACGAAATCTTTCCATTTTTGTGCGTCTTTTGGTTTATCTAACGAAAGACTTACAAAAACAATATTTTTTCCGTGATAATCTTCTTCAATTTTTTTCATGTGTGGAATCTCCGCTTTACATGGTCCGCACCAAGTTGCCCATAAATCGATGTACACAAATTTCCCTTTAAAATCTGAAAAAGAAACCGGTTTGTCATTAATATCTTTATAAGTAAAATTCAATCCTTTTTGACCTACGCTTTTATGCAACACTTTTTCGTAATCCAATAAAAAAGACTTACTCGCCTCAGAAATCATATAGGGTTTAATGCTTGGAGCGATTTTCTCGTATTCTTCAATTTTCATTCTCGAAGTTGCAACTGCATCACGAAGATAAACATCAATTAACGCTGGATCTGTAATATGAGTAATGGCTTCGCTTAAATCCATACGTTTTGGTTTGTCGCCACTATTCATCGTTACATAAAAGAAATAATTTGACATTAAAGATACTCCATTTGCCAATTTTAGTAAATCTGGATCTGTAAACTTTTTGTCGGTCTGCCAAGTTTTAATTACTTCAGGACGAACATCTTTGTCAGGATGTGCCGTTCTTGGCATTCTAAAAAACGTATAGGTTAATTCTTCAACATCTGTTGCAACCGCTAATTTTAATAATTTATCGAATGCTGCATTTTTAGTTTTGATTGATTTTGAAAATTCATTCGCTTTTGCCACGCCTTTGTCCAACCACGGATAAAATTCGACGTAAGTCTGATCTCCGCCCAACCTCGAAAATGGAGCAAACTCGTTGTAAATTTCATTTGCTTTTTGAACTAAAGCGTTTTGTCCCATATTCTTTCCGCTCAAAACATAATTTTCTTTATTGATTGCAAGTGAAAGATCTAACTTTGGTTCCAAATACAAACGGATCAATTGGTTTCTGCTTTTCATCTGACCGTAATCAACGTAGTAAAAACCAGCTGCTGAAACTGGTATCAAAAAACCAAACTCCCCAGATGTATTGATTTTCGCAGTAGCAGCTACCGCTGGTTTTCCTTCTTCAACATTATAAAGCGTTATTTCTTTGGCTTTTAGATCAGGAATAGCAATTGTTCCTTTAATTACTGCGTATTCAGAAAGACTGGCAGCAAAACTCATTTGAACCGTAATGAAGGTCAGAATGAAATAAAAAATGTGTTTTTTCATATTATTTTGTTTTTGATTGATATTTAAATAGAAATTCGCATGGACTGATCGTCTTGTTCGATAATTAAATCTTTGCTTTCTTTAGATTCTTTGAGCTTTTTAAGATTTTCTGGTTTCAATAAATCTTTGGCTTCAAAATCATTTATTTGAGTTACTTTGGCACCGATTTTTACTTTTTTCAAATCTTCATTTTGCTGATCGATTATTTTTTTGACTATCAGAATCTGTTTTTCGTCAAAATCCAAATCGAGTCCGCTTAAATAGAAAGAAGACATTTTCTTGAAATTTTTGTTTGGTTCTAAATACACCGTTTTGTGCAAAAGATCGATTGTAAAATTGAAACGTTTTATTAAATCAATTCCGAGAGAACCATCGGCGAAAGCCCAACTTTTATTGGCTTCATCATATTCTTGCACAGCAATTGTTACGTTTGGAAAATTATTTCCGTTTATACTAACATTTGGAATCGCTCCTCCAATAATTTTAGTCTGTTTTCCTAAGCTGAAATTCACCGAAGTATATTCGGTTTTTAAACTGGCTTCGAGATTATTTTTATGGTTGAAAGGACCGTAAGCGATTAAATCGTAACCTGCACCGGTATCAAAAGTGAAATTGCCTTCGACTGTTTTTTTATCTTCAAAAGTCAGATTCATTTTTACGACTGGAAGTCCCGATTTATAATCGAAGACAAATGGTTTTGCTTTTCCCCAATAATTGAAATTTCCGAAGTTGTACAAATCAATTGTCATCGTGTCGAAATTCACGGAAGTAATAAAATTGCGAAGCAAATTAGCACCAAACAATCCGTCGTAAACACCATGTTTTGGAAAAATAACCAACCCTTGATGCTTCAAAACCTGATCGCCGATATAAATTGTATTGTCTGCCGAATACTGCACCTGCTGACTTCCTCCAACCACCGAAGCCGATTTGCTTTTGGTTACTACAACTCCCGCTTTGTAAGCGCTGTCTGGATTTAGAGCCATCCCGTCAGCGCCTGTGTCAAAAAGCATTAAAAATTCGCGATCTGCTTTGTTTAGTTTTATTTTAATGGCGATTCCATTTTCGATAATTTCAAACGGAATACTCGCTACTTGTTTTACTGTTGCATGCCGATCGACTTTATACAAACCATCAAAAAAGGTTACGTAAACAATTTCATTTGCCGCATTGAAAACAATCTGCGATGGTTTTTTTTCTTTTCCGTTAAAACAAAAATCTACCAGCGTAAAAGTTTCATTTTTAATCGTAACAGACTTCCCAATTTGAATAGAATCTAAAGCTGGAAACGCTTTGAAAATTCCGTTCAAGTAAAATTCATTTGAAGAAGAATCTCCTACTCCAACTGTAAAATCTGGCGCTAAAAGATTTTTAATCTCGTTATAATTTTTATTCTGAAATGCCTTTTCGAAAGTTTTAATCGATTGCTGAATGCTGTTTTGAGCATAAGTTGTACAGCCAAAAATGAATATCGAAAACAAGAATATTTTTTTCATTTCGGCTTACTTTTGTAAAGTGTATGGATTTTTGGTAACCACTTTTTCTACGCCGAAATCTTTCAATAAAATACCTTCGTATTTTGTCCACTCTTCTGGCGTATAGAATTCTTTCGCTTCAGCAAGCAATTCTTGGAAACCTTTTAAATCGTTCTTTTTTTCAAACTCTTTTTTCTTGCGCTGTAAAATGGTAAAAATGTGATTGGTAACGCTTGCTTTTCCGTACTCTTTTGCTAATTTTTTACTTGAAAAAAGAAAAGCATCGTCGTACTGTTTTCCTACTCGCAAACCTGTGATGATTACAAAAGGAACCTCATCAGTCACTTCTTTAGATTTCAAATAAGTGTCAATAACTTCGAAAGGAACATTTCTTTTGTTTGCCATATACGCCTGCACGTAAAAATCAGGATAATCCTTTTCATTAATCTGCGGACTATATTTTTTAAAGATTCCTTTTTTTGACGAGTCTTTAGCATTTTGAAGCAAAGCTGTAAACTGTTCAACACTTTGAAATCCAGTTGCAATATCGATTACTTTTCCGTCAGGATTCATTAATAAAAAAGTTGGGAATCCAGTAACGCCGTATTTCATGCACAGCTTTTTACCAATTTCTTCTTTCAGAATATCCGATTTGAAAGTGACAAAATCAGCGTTCAAAAAAGCTGTGACTTTCGGGTCTGGAAATACCTCTTTGTCCATTTGTGCGCACGGCGCGCAGCCTGTAAAATACAAATCGACAAAGATTAATTTTTTCTCCGTTTGCGCTTGTTTTTTAGCTTGTTCCCAGCTTTCTTCTGTAGATTGAGTCTGTGCTTTTAAGGCAATAGAAGGACAGGCAAGCAGCAAAAGGGCGCTTGCGATTTTAAAAAAACGTTTCATAGAATGTGGTTTTTAGAAACCGAATGAAGAATGAAATTTATTCTTCATTCGGTGTTATAGTTTTTTAAGTTTTAATTATCTAACTCGATACGTAACATCAACAATTTTACACAAACCAGAATAACTGTTTTCTAAAATTAAATCTCCGTTTACAGGAGGAACTGTGTACAATTCTAACTTTCCTGTTGTATTATATGTACCTAAAATCAATTTGCTGGTTATCTCTTTTTTTCCTCTCTTGCTAAAACCTAGATAAGTAATTTCTTCACTGCCTTTATCTATCATTAATTTTGCAGATTGCGTCCCGCTATCATATTCATATACTTTGTTTCCAACAGTATAAAATAAATATCCAGCATCTGGGCTTACGGCAAATTTTGTTGCTTTGTCTAAATCTGGGGCATTCAGCATCTCTTTATAATAGGTTTGCACAGCAGTACTATTAAAACGAAGCAAGTAAAATTTACCCGTTGAAAGGTTTTTTAATACTGCAAAACTTTCATTCAAATTAAAATTTGAAGCGGTCATGTAGACCAGATCCGAGTTGGTATTGTTCCAATCTAACGCTGTCGCTGAAGCTGTAACAGGAGGCATTGCAGAACAAGTTCCTTTTGAATAACTGAAACGGAGAAAACGATGTTTCTCAACATCAAAAAATACTGGAGTTCCTGTTGAGCCGTATTCTGCAATAAAAGGCGCTGCATAGAAATTCTTAGTTTCAAGATCTAATTTATTTTGCGGCAATCCGTATCTAATTTGCTGTGTTCTATTAAAATAATAAATGTCACCATCTTTATAAATAAAATTCTCACCTGCCGAAGGAGACTTCATAAAATCTATTCCAAAATTTGTTGGAAAAGCTCCGCCAACTGTTTCATAAGCTAAATTCATGGTCTGATTCCATTCAAAAGAATCTGGTTCCAATCTTGCCGTACCCGATTCTGATGCTGTAACATAAACTCCATAAATAACAGCGCCTGGCAAAGGAGTACTAAAACAATCTACATCTACCGCTTTTCCGCTTAATTTCAATGCAGATCCTGCCGCATCTAAAACATCGTTGATAATTCGCGGCTGTGCAACACCTGGAATTATCGAAACCATATCCAATCGAGCCTTTCCATCAACATCTCCCACAACTAGCCAGCCTTCATAAATAGAAGAAACCACATTTAATGTAATAATAGGCTGCTGCCAGTTTATGCCCGTTACTTTATCGGTAATAAAATAATAAAGATCATATTTTGCAGGTGGTAATTTTAAAATACCATCTAGATTTTTTGTTGTAGCAATAGTGGTTCTAGCTTCGATGGCTAATTTTAAAGGGTTTACTACAACCCATTTATATTCATAACGATCAGAATCTGAGCCGTCGTCTAAAGTCGGATTTATTTCTGGTGCAATCTTAAAATAATCTCCCGTGTATACCGTGTATTCGGTTTGCATCCCAGTTACTTGAAGCTCATTTATCTTCTCATAATCGTAATTTCCTTCATCGCTTACACAACCATAAGCTAAAAAGAGAAGTGCTATTACAGTTGCTTGTATTTTTATATTTTTAAACATCGCTTTATATTTTAAATTAAAGAATGGTTTTAAGGAAATAGCATTTCTTTTCCGTCTTCCTCATAAATAGTGTTCCCATTGGCTTTCTGATCCGCTAGGTAACGTCTCATAAAACTTGCATAATATTGCACTTCAGGAATTGAAAGTCCTGTCGAACCTGGAGTCTGATTGAACATTTCTGGTTCCAAATTCATAAGCTCGCACATTAAAAAGAATTTTTTAGCGGTAAAGACACCAAAAATGCCTGGCTGCCATGCAATCGGTGTTGATAATTTGTCATTAAATGATAATTTAAAACGAATATAGTTTCTAGTTTTTCCTGTTAGAACATTCGTCACCTTTGACTGCATATTAGTCGTAAAAAATTCATTTTCTTCTAGATTTAGCACCAATAAGAGATCTTTATTTTTCATATCAGCGGTTCTTAGCACTTTTATAAGAACAGTATCTAATTCTTTTCCTGCATGCATTACAATATTTTCTGGAAATGTAAAATGAGTTCCTAAAACGGCTGTACTAGTTGGATCAACCGTAAGTTTGACTGCACGATCTACATCACTTACTTTTCCTTGCACACGTATCGCAAGGGGGTAAATTCTTTCTGTAACGGTTGCTTTATCCAAACCAAAACTAAATCCGGTACTGTCTATAAGCGGTCCGCTTTTATATTCTGGAAATATCGCTCGTGAGAAATAAATGTTATCTGTATCTGAATACGTTTCAATTTCTTCTTTATCACATGATGTTAATCCTAACAGCGATAGAAAAGCGATACCTAAAATCAATATTTTTTTCATGATTACTTTTTTAGTTTTGAAAATTAACTTCACTGTCTGGCAATGGCACCACGTATTTAACTGCATTCATTGTAACATTTCCAGAAGAAGCAGAACCATTTGGAATTGCAGTAGAATTGATTCTTTTGTAATAGAAGAACAATTGCCCTTCACCAATAAATTCTTTTCTGTATTCTTTTGTAATTTCTGTTGCTAATACGGCAGTGGCCGCCAAATTGGTCAGACCTCTATTAAATCGAAGCGTGTTTAAAAAAGCAATACCATCTGCTGGAACTGGTGCCGTTTCCGCAGCAATAAGATACAGTTCTGAAAGTTTAAACATCGGAATCTGGAAACGGAAAAGTTTAGTTTTGTCTGTAACATCTTCATACTTAAAAAATGTCTTCTGAGTTTTCCCTCCCGAAATTGGAATTTTCCAACTTGGTAAGTTTCTGTAATCATTATCATTAGACTCAAAAACAGCATTTATTCTGCTCAACATTGGAGCATATATATTAAAGTCATCTAAACTAGAATCAAAAAGTGCTTTTTGCTCGATATATACTGTCTGATCGCTAAGTGCAAAAAAGTTTTCTGAAGAAAAAATACGGTCTGGATTAGAAGTGTTTGTTGCTTCTAAGAATGGAGTCCATGAAATAACAGGCTGTGTTTTTACAAAATTGATCACTTCTGTTGCTGCAGCATAAGCTCCTGCTTTATCTCCAGCATACAGCAGAACTCTGGCTTTTAAACATTTTACAGCCAATAAATTCATCCTTTGTCCGCGGTTTGCAGAATAATACGGATTAGCATCAAATGCTGCAGAAGCTGTATATCTTCCATTAGTCAAAATAGGATCTTTTGCTAAAAGAACAATTGCAGCATCTAAATCGGTTATGATTTTGGCAATAACATCTTTGGCTGGCAAAAGCGGATTATTTGAGGTAATCGGAGCATCATAATATGGTATTGAAGGATCTGCCGGTGCCACTTTGTAAATTGGCCCGTACATTCTTAGCATATCAAAATGCACCATTGCACGTATGGCAATTGCTTCTCCTTTTAAAATTGCTGCTTTTTCTTCTGAAACAGCCTCTTTGTGTTCCTCAATACTTTCTAAAAATTTATTTGCCGATAAAATGGTTGTAAAAGCACTTTGCCAAATTCCAGCAAAAGTATTTTTAGACAGCGTCTCTTCATACGAATAAGTCGATATTTTATTTTTAATATGCGATCCAGACATATTGTACTGCTGCCCTAAAATCTCAACAGCGTCCATAGTCAGCTGCCTGCCGTAAAGAGCATTTGAAGCCAATTGAAGATAAAGTCCGTTATGCACATTCTGTACACCAGCCTCTGAGCTGTAAGCCTGATCTTCTAAAATTTTATCTTGCGGCACAACATCCAAAAAATCACTGCAGCTTACTACAGTAAAAGATGCAAGCAAAAGGAATGTAATTTTATATAAATACTTGTTCATAATCTTCTTTATTAAAATGATAAATTAAGACTCAAAGAATATATTCTTGAGAAAGGATAATCAATACCACGTTCTGCTTTAATAGTTGAAACTCGGAAGAATTCGTTTGCAAAAACATTAAATCCTAATGCCATCAAACCTGCCCTTTTTAACCAAGCTCTATCGGTAACACGGTAACCTAAACGAATAGATTCTCCAGAGATATAATCGTCTTTTTGGATAAAACGCGATGAAATTGGTGTATTGTTGGTTAAGCCGATCGCTTTAAACTGCGCCATTTGTCCTGGAGTTGTCCAACGGTCTATAAAAGCTCTGACATCTTGATTGTCAAAAATATTGTCTCTTGAAATATTTTCTACTTTATTATACAAGGCAGAGTTAAATCTTTCTGCGCCAAAACTGTAACGAACAAATAATCCAAAACTAAATCCTTTGTAATTTAAGTTTGTAGAAACCACTCCTGTAGCCGTTTCTCTAGAGTTCCCCATTACTACTTCATCTTTTTTATCTAAATCAAAAGTGGTTTGTCCATTTTTCTTTAAGAAAACTTCTCTACCTGTTGCAGGATCAATTCCTAATGAAGGAACAGCCCAAAGATCATTGCTGCTCGCTCCGTCATAATATCTGGTTAAGCTGGTTGTTTTTTGCGCTTCAGAATTTAGAGAAGATAATGCATTACCGAAACCGCCTAATTCATTGTCAACAGTAGTTCCCATTAATCCAATTCCCCAAACAAAATTTCTACTCAAATCGTAGATGAAATTGTAGTTCATTTTTAACTCCAATCCTTGAGTCGTTAAATAACCTACATTTAAAGGATAACCATTAAGTCCTGTTGAAGCCGCAAGATCAATCGCGACAATTTGTGGAGATGTTTTACGTTTGTACGCTCCTAAAGTCATGGTTAATCGGTTTCTAAACATAGCCAGATCCAATCCTAAAGACAAATCTCTGGTTCTTTGTGCTTCTAAATTTGGGTTTGCAATTTGAGAAACTCCTAATCCTGCACCAAAAACGTTTGTATTGGCGTTATAAGCATATACATCATAAGAAGCAAAACCAACTAAATTCTGGTTTCCGGTTTGACCGATATTGGCGCGTATTTTAAAAATATTGACAATGTCTTCGTTCATTTTAAACTCATTATTCAAGTTCCATCCAAAACCAACTCCCCAATACGGTGAATATTTTTTGTTTGTTCCGAAGTTTGTCGCTCCTGAAATAGTCTGCGTAAAATCGAATAAAAATCTACGGTCGTAAGCGTAGTTAACCTGATTAGTTAAATCGACACTTCTTATCAACTCGGTATAAATTTCTGGTTTGCCGTTTGGCTCATAACCAAAAGCAAATGCAGGATTTCCGCCAACACCAAGAGGAAAACCTCTTAAAGATGTTTTGTACGAATTGTTTTTTGTTTCTAAAGCTGAAGCTCTAATGGTGTAGTTAAAAGAATGGACATTTTTAAAAACATTAGAGTACGTTGCGCCAAGATTTGCATTCCACTTATCTGTGATAGCCTCATAACTGCTGTATGTTCCTTTTTCTGTTGAAATATTATTTACAAAACGAGTATCATCAGGAGAAACAAAAACGGTATTGTGGTTATCCAGTCTTGAAACCGATAAAGCTCCAGTTGCTTTAATATGTGAATTTATATCGTAATTAATAGCGAAGTTATTGGTGAAATTAAAATCTTTTCCTTTATCGTAACTTCCTAAAAAGACATTGTAAAGCGGATTTGCAGGATGGTTTACAATAGTTTGCAAACTAGTTAATGGCAATGAACTTCCATCCATATAACGCGTAATGATTCCGTTCTCGTTATATTTTGGATAGTAAGGACTTGCTTTTGCCCAAATTTCAAATGAACCATACGGAGATTCCTGATTAGTTCCTCCAGAAACAAAAAACTGGTTGTTAAGGCTTAATTTATTTTTTCTATAAGTCAAAGTCGTATTATACCCCCAGGTATCGTGCTCAGAACCTTTCATTGTTCCGGTCAGGGTTTTGTAATTTCCGGCTATGTTAAATCTAAATTCGTCAGAGCCTCCGCCAAAATTCAAACTGTGTCCAGATGTAATTCCCATTTGAATCGGTTCGTTTAACCAATACGTATCTACACCGCTACGCACTGCTGCCAAACGTCTATTATATTCTTTATCCCAAGTTAAGGGTGTTGTTTCGGCAGTTCCATCTTTAATTATGAATGCTCCAGAAAGTCTTTCAAATTCTAGTTTTTGTGCGGCATTCATCAAATGATAAACACTTAAATCTGCTAATTCGTAAGAGGCATTATAAACATAGTTAAACTGTAATTTTCCTGGGAGCGGTTTATTCGTTTCAATGACCACGACGCCGTTGGCAGAACGAGAACCGTATAATGCAGTCGAAGCCGCATCTTTTAATAAAGTGATACTGGCAATTCTATTAATATCTAAATCGACAACTTGCTGCAAAGTAGTTGGAAATCCATCCAAAATAAACAACGGCTGATTCGGATCGTCTCTAAACTGACTGTCCACCTGATTTGCTGATAAACTCGTCTGCCCTCTCACCTCGATTGTTGGCAGAATATTTGGGTTTGAGCCTGCTATATTATTATTCACCACAATAAAAGAAGGATCTAAAGATTTTAAAGCCTGAACCGCATTTTGCGTAGAAACCTGTCTTAATTCCTCACCTCTAAAAACAGTAACAGCACCCGTAATTAATTCTTTCTTACGAACCGTAACCCCAGTATTTACAACAACTCCAACAAGTTCTTTTGTTTCTTGGGCTAATGTAACATTAATTACTTTTCTTTTATTTACTGCAACGGGCTGTGATTTATGTCCGATATAAGAAAATAAAATTTCTCCGTCTTCTGGTGCATTAATTGTATATTTTCCGTCAAAATCAGTTTGTACGGCAACATTCGTACCTCTTACCTTAATATTGACTCCAGGCAGCGGTTCTTTTGCTTCGTTGGTAACTGTTCCTTTAATTTCGATTATTTTAGACTGAAGAACTACAACTTTTTCGACAGTTCTTTCTTTTACAATAATCGTATTTCCATTTGAAAAACTGAAGTCAAAATCTTTATTAGAAAAACTGGCTTCCAACAAATCATTCACTCTAATTTTTCCCTTTTTTAAATGTACTTTAGGTAATTTTTTGAATAAATCTTCCTGATAAATAAAAGTATAGTTGGTCTGTTTGGTGATGATGTCAAAAACTTCGTCAACAGATACCGTTTTATCAGCTGCAATTACAACTTTCGAGTTTTGCGAAAATAGATTTACGGGAGAAAAACCAAAAATTGTAGTACAAAACAAGAAGATAAAAGTTCTCATAATGTTAATAATTAGCCGCTTTCTAAAATAGAAATAGGCACTGGTTAATTTAAATTTCATAAATTTACATGTTAATTGGTTGGTTGGTTGTTAAAACTGATTAATGGATTAATACACAGAAAGGGATAAAGCGCAGTACGGTGAGAGGTCTAAACTTTAATCCCTTTTCTTTTTATTATTTTATGATAATCTTATTGTCTTTTTTCTCATAGGCATTAATAAAATTAATATTCTTGATCGTGGTTAATATGTCTTCTAGTTTCTGATTTTTATTTAAAACCCCATTAAACTTAACATTCCCAAGCGCTGGATCTGCAAATGCAATATCAACATCGTACCATCTTGACAACACTCTCGCAATATCTTTTAAAGGCATTCCTTTAAACACAAACAACCCTTTTCTCCAAGAAATTTCATTGTAAACATCCACTTCAGAAACGGCAATATTTCCGTTATACTCTGTTATTTTAGATTGCTGATTTGGAGTTAAAATTTGTTTTTTGGCAACATTGCTAACCGCTACAACTCCTTTTACTAAAGTCGTATAAATGGCAGGTTCGTCTCTATAAGCTTTAATATTAAACTCCGTTCCAATAACCTCAACATCCTGTTCTTGAGTTTTTACCTTAAATCTCGAACCTTTGTGTTTCGTGCTTGGTGATACTTCAAAATAAGCTTCTCCATAAACCAATTCGACTTGTCTCGTTTCTCCATCAACAAAAGCAACTGGGTATTTTAATTGCGATTCCGAATTCAGCCAGACTTTGGTGCTGTCTGCCAATTGAACAAAAAATTGTCCGCCTCTCGGAATCGTTAAAAGATTATTGGCAATAGCTGCCGCTTTTTCGTTAGAATTATAAACCAATTTTTCTCCGTTGCTCGAAGCATTTCCTTCGCTAAACGATTTTCCTTTTTCTAAAGCAATTACAGAACCATCTTCTAAAGTCAGAGTCGCTTTATCGCTTCCAATCAAAATTTCTTTATGCGCTACGTGCGGTGTTTCAATCTTAAGCGGATTTGTTTTATTTACGATTAATGAAATCGAAATCAGCAATAACAACGACGCCGCCATTGCTGTTAATTTGAAAGCCGTTCTGGTATAAAAAGGCTGAATTGGTCTTACTTGATTTTCTTCAGATTGAATGGCGTTTTGAAGACGAGTTCTCATTTTAAATTCAAGTTCATCTTTAGAACCCAAAGCTTCGTCCCAATCATTATTGGTTTGAAAACTTTCGTAATAATTCAATAATTTATTGTTCTCCTCGAGATTGGTATCACCGGAAAGATATCTATTTAGTAACAGTAAGAAATCCTCTTTTTTCATTTTTTATTGTATTATTTCGGGAGTATATGAGATAAGTAACCAAAAAGGAAGGTACCCCCTAGTTGGAATTGTATTTTTTTTGATTTTTTTTTGAAAAGCAATTAAAAAAGAAGAAAACTCACACCTCATCAACCCAGCCCCGCATTTTAATTTTGCTAAAAGATATTTTTTGTGAGCCACAAAATCATCGCCATACTCATACTTTCACCCATAGAAGATCGGATGGTATGAAGCGCTTTTGTAATATGGTTTTCAACCGTTTTGGTAGAAATATTAAGTCGTTCGGCAATTTCTTTGTGGCTTAACTGCTCCTCACGGCTCAATTTATAAACGGCTTGGCATTTTTCTGGAAGCGATTCTATTATTTTGTTCAGCTGTTGCACTAATTCGTCGTGCATGAACTGTGTTTCTGGAGTAGTTGATAAGAAACGTTTTTCTAAATCATCAAAAAGTTCCACATGAATTTTGCCTTTGTTTTTTCTTAAATGATTAAAAACCTGATATCTCGCGCACGCGTACATATAGCCTTTCAGCGAAATATGAATTTCGATTTTTTCGCGATTGTGCCAAATGTTCATGAAAATATCCTGAATAATATCTTCGCACAACTCTTTGTCTTTAATAACATTATAAGCAGACATAAAAAGCGCCTGCCAAAATTTATTGTACAATTCTGTCAACGCCAATTCATCGCCGTCGCGAAGACGATCAATTAAAATTTGATCCTGATTTAATGTGGAATTTAGCAATGGTGGCTGATTATTGGAATTGAATAATTCGCAACAAACTTAAGAAATTCCGTTAATTATCCTAATTTGTTCTTTACAACAGTGACTTACATCTTGAATAAATCTTAATTTACGCAGCAGATTTACTTTAAATAAATTCTAATTTCATAGCTAAAACAAACCTCTTTTTTAAACATTAGCAAGATTCATAATTGAAATAAAATGAATTTTTCAAAATCTCAAATACAAATTCTTGTAAAGTTAAAATTGTATTTTTATTAAATTTAAAAAAAATGACGTAGCCAATTTCTTTAAATCTAAATTGAAACTGACTTACTTTTTTTTTTAACTCAAAAACTTTAGAAAATCATTTCACTATTTACACAAAAATAGAGCTTGACTTTCTTAGAAAAAGAAACCATCCAAAAACATTGCAGAATAAAACTTATTTTTGCGGCAAATTAAACGCAGATGAACCTGAATGATCTTACCGTAATTGATACTGAAAAAATTGCTTTAGACGATTTATTTTTTAGTGATGAAAATAAAGCTGCTTTGCTTCAGATTATAAAAGAACATCAATATATAGAAGAATTAAAACAATACAACCTTAAAGTAGACAACAAAATTTTATTGCAAGGAAGCTCTGGCTGCGGTAAAACGACAACAGCAAAAGCGATTGCTCATACTTTAAATAAAAACATTATTATTGTAAATCTAAGTACGGTTGTCGATTCAAGAATTGGAGAAACTTCTAAAAATTTGAAGGCAATTTTTGATAAAGCTATTCGCGAAAGAGCCGTTTTATTTTTGGATGAATTTGACCAAATCGGAAAAAGCCGCGACAGCGACGATAAAGATGTTGGCGAAATGAGACGTTTGGTGAACACTATCATTCAGCTTTTTGATTATTTCCCTTCCGATAGTTTATTGATCTGTGCAACGAATCATTACGATATAATTGATAGCGCTTTGTTGCGAAGATTTCAGCTTCGTTTGAAATATGAAATGCCTTCAGAAAAACAGCTTGATATTTATTATGATAGAATTTTAAGCACGTTTCCAGAACATTTTCAAAACATAGAAAGGCATTATTCTATTTCCTATGCTGAAGCTTTAGATTACACCAATACGACAATGAAAAAGCAGATTATTGCTGCTTTAGATTCGAAATAAAATAAGTTGATTAAAAATATTCCGTTAGGAATATCTGGTCGGTAGAAAAAAAATTGTTTTGTTTCACATTGTGTCCTGTAGGGACACCTGATCTGATATCAACGTGCATTCCCGTCAATCAAACGTTCCTACGGAACGATAACTCTAACCACAACCTTTTTTTTCTACCGACGAGATGTTCCTACGGAACATTCTATGAGAGCTTTATAAAAAAACCCGCTGACACTAACAGCGGGTTTTCATTTGGCGGAGTTTTATATAATAGAATGATAGTGTACTAAATTTATAGTCCTCTAGTTAACCAGCCTTTTTTGTTGGCTGTTGCAATGGCATAAGGTGCAATCCAGAATAAACTGAAAGTGTAAAAAACACTGTAAGAATATGCCCAGAATGATTCTGCAAACGTGTATCTTTTTGCATAAAACAGCATTGAAAATGTGGAGAAAATTAAAATAGCTGCCAATGTTGAACTGATAAATAATATTGGGTGAACCGCAATAAAGTAAAACATAAACAATAAGAACGGATACGTCATTGCAATTTTAAAAAACTGATTTAAAAACAGCATTCTAGGTCCAAATTTTGAGTCTTTTCTAAAATCTTTGAAAACAAATTTTGCCATCATAAGATTTTCACGAACGTTGCTTCTCGCCCATCTAATGAACATTTTGTATAATCCTTTGTATTCTTCTGGAACATTGGTTAATACCACTGCATTTCTTTGAAATTTCACTTCAAAACCTTGTTTCAAAATCATATTTGTTAGCGCACGATCTTCTCCAATATCAGATGGCTGTCCCATAAAAGTTTGGCTGATCCATTCTGGAAGGCAGTTGAAAACGGCATCTCTTCTATACGCTGCCAAAGCACCTGGTGTACATAATACAGAACCTAATTCGCTCTCTGCAGAACGTTGAAATTCAAAACTCATTACAAAACTTACATTAAGCATTTTTGGTAAAATTGCTTTTTTGTTGTTCAAAACCTGAACATTTCCGGCAACGGCACCACATTTTTTGTTTACCACAAATGGACTAACCAAGTTTCTTAAAGTATCTTTCTTTACTATAGAATCGCTGTCAACAGTTACAAAGATTTCACCTGTTCCCAATTTAAATCCTCTATATAATGCCTGGCGTTTCCCTTGATTTTTAGGCTGCTGGAAAATCGTAACACGATCTCCTAATTTTGCTTTTGCTTCTTGCATCCAGTACCAAGTATCGTCTTTACTTCCATCGTCAATAGCCAGAAGCTGTAATTTTTCTGCTGGATAATCACTTTCTGCAAGGCTCAATAAAGTGTCCCAAACTAGTTTTCCTTCATTGTATGCTGGAACGATAATCGTACAAGTTGGCAATAAATCGTCTGATACTGATGGAATTGCTTTATATCTTAAATACAAATAAGAGCTGTACAAGAAAACTCCTGTTTGATAGAAAAATAAAATTGTTGTAATTATTAAAAATGGTAATCCCCAAGTCGAAGCAATTCTTTCAAAATGAAATTGTTCGAAATCGTCTTGCAACAGCAATACCATAGCTACCCCTGCAACTAACAGTAAGAATGTTGCAATAAGAACCGCCAATCCGAATGGACTTGTTGGTCTTTCTACATGTACTTTTTGTGATTTTTCGTTGGTTCTAAAAAAAGAACCGTTTAATGTTTTTTCGCTGATTGCTGAACTGCTGTTCGCATAAAATTGGTCTGAGATAATTGTTTCGCTTTCCATGCTTATACTCCTTTTTTTAATTTCTTTAATTTGGCTTTTAGCAAAATCTTATTCCTTTTCAAAAACGGACACATTAAAGATTTTGACATTTACTCAATTTACAAGCGCCATGCCAATACGACTCTAGACTGGTATAGAGCTATTTAGAAAAACAGAAGCAAAAAAGAGTGTATAATTATTTCCCACTTTTTGGATACGGTATACACTAAACTGAAAGATTTTTAATAGAAAGAAGTGAGATTTTAAAAGGCTTTACACGATTCTTATTTTACTGATAAGAAAAATACAATCTCAAAAACAGCTTTTAAACAGAAAGCCGCAGGAATTAATAAAACGTTATAATCAAAATTAAATTGTATAAAAGAAAGAAAACCCTCAACTTTTCTTCTTTTAAAAAACATTCTTCACAAAAAAACGGGAAGTCTTACTTAAAAAAGTTAAATTTATCGAAACAAAAGTTAACCCCTAAAATTAAGGAGACTAAAAAATGACTAAAGAGCATTACTATCTTTTATTGGCTGATGACGACGAAGATGACTGCCTTTTCTTTAAAGAAGCTCTCGACGAAATAGCGATCAGCACTACTCTATCAATGGTTCACGACGGCGTTCAATTGATGGATTACTTAAAAAATAATATTTCAAATCTTCCAGATGTTCTTTTTTTGGATTTAAATATGCCAAGAAAAAACGGTCTAGAATGTCTGGCTGAAGTAAAAAATAACGAAGACTTGAAAAACCTGCCTATTATTATTTTCTCTACTTCGCTTGATGCTGAAATAGTGGACAAATTATATCAAAAAGGCGCTTCTTTTTATGTTAGAAAACCTGGTGAATTCTCAAAACTCAAAAGTGTAATAGAAAAAGCACTGACCATTGCACCTGAGCATAATTTCGAACAGCCCGAAAGAGCCAATTTTATACTGCAACCTTAATCTTTTTTGGAAATGAACCGCAAACAAGAGGAACATTATTTTCTTTCCCAAGAAGGAGAAATGGGAAATTTAATTCGTTCTGCAGATTGGAGTAAAACTTCTTTAGGCGATCCGAAAAATTGGCCGCAGAGTTTAAAAACAGTAACTGCGATGATGCTGTCCAATCCGTTTGGAATGTACATTGCGTGGGGAGAAGATTATACGCAATTGTATAATGACGCTTTTCGTCCTATTCTTGGCGCTACAAAACATCCTAATGCACTGGGCATAAGTTCTCGAGAAACATTTAGTGAAATCTGGGACACTATTGGCCCTATGTTTTCTGATGTTATGAAAGGACAAGCCGTCAGTTTTCCTGATTTTAAAGTTCAGCTTGACCGTAATGGCTACATCGAAGATTGTTTTTTTGATTTTTCGTACAGTCCAATAAAAATAGAAGACGGATCTATTGGCGGAATTTTGGTCACCGTTATCGAAACCACCGAAAAGAAAATCGTTGCAGATGCTTTGCAAGAAAGTAATGCTCGATTTGTCAATAACATTATGCAGGCTCCTGTAGCAATGTGTATTTTTAGAGGCGAAAATCATGTTGTTGAAATCGCCAACGAACAAATGCTGGAGCTCTGGGATACAAACGCCGAAAATATCATTAACAAACCTATTTTTGAAGTTCTGCCTGGATTAAAAAAACAAGGTTTTGACGAGATTCTTCACAGCGTTTTTAGAGACGGAAAAAAAATTACAACAAATGAAATTTTTGTCCAATTAAATCGAAACGGACAAACTGAAAATACGTATATCAATTTTGTTTACGAAGCTTTAAGAGAAAAAGACGGTACTATTTCTGGCGTTGCTGCAATTGCTACAGAAGTTACCGCTCAGGTTTTGGCTCGTTCAAAAGTTGAAGAAAGCGAACAAAAAATAAGACAGCTGGTTGAAAATGCCCCTTTTCCAATTGCGGTTTACGTAGGGAAAGAAATGCGTATTGAACTAGCAAATGATTCTATTATTAAAGTTTGGGGAAAAGGCCCAGATGTAATTGGAAAAACATACACAGAAATTCTTCCTGAATTAAAGGACGAACCGATTTTTAAACAAGTCGAAACCGTTTATGAAACAGGACAATCCTTCCATTCTAAAAATACCAGAATTGATCTTGTTGTAGATAATGTCTTAAAAACTTCCTACTTCAATTACAGCTTTACGCCTTTGTATGACCTCAATGGTAAAATTTACGCCGTCATGAACACAGCTGTAGATATTACCGACTTATTTTTAGCCAAACAAAAAATTGAGGAAAGCGACAAACGTTTCCGTAATACTGTAAGGCAGGCTCCGGTTGGCATCACAATTCTGCGAGGACCAGAATATATTGTCGAAATGGCCAATGAAGCTTATCTTAAACTTATTGCCCGAGAAGAAGAGACTTTTGTCGGAAGACCTTTGTATGATTCTCTTCCTGAAGTAAAAGAAACTGTCAGCGCATTATTAGACGGTGTTTTGAATACTGGAATTCCATTTCACGGAAGCGAAGTTCCTGTTCCTTTAAATCGATACGGCAAAATTGAAACTTCTTATTTTGATTTTCTTTACCATCCGTTAAAAGAAGAAAACGGAACAATTTCGGGAATTTTAGTAACTGCTACCGAAGTGAGTGAAAAAGTCGAAGCGAGAAAAAAAATCGAACTGAACGAAGATCGACTTAAAATTGTTGTCGAAGCCAGCGAATTAGGCACTTGGGAACTCAATGCAAAAACGCGTATTCCGACTTACTCTCAAAGATATCTGGAAATTATTGGAGGTTATACTGAAGAAACCTATTTAACTCATCAAGAAATATTGGCACATCTTCATCCTGATGATATGCATGTGAGAAATAAAGGTTTTAAAGAAGCCTTAAAGTCTGGTTTTCTACATTATGAAGTTCGTGTAATTTGGAAAGACCAATCTGTACATTGGATTGAAGGAAAAGGAAAAGTTTTCTATGATGAAAATAATGAACCCGAAAAACTTATAGGAACTATTCGGGACATTACTGAAGAAAAAAAATACCAGCAGAAAATAGAAGATAGCGAGAAAAAGCTTCGAAATCTTATTATGCAGTCGCCTGTTCCAAAAGCCATTTTGCGCGGAAATGATTTTGTGATCGAAATGGCCAATTTTGTCCTTTTAAATAATATCTGGAAAAAACAAGAAAGCGATGTTCAAGGCAAAAAAATACTGGAACTATTTCCAGAACTTAACAAACAGAAATATGCAGATCTGCTACAACAAGTTTACGAATCTGGAAATGTATATGCCGAATCTGAATCTTTACTTTTTATTGATAATGAAAAATCGGGCACTCAATTTTATGTAGATTTTGAATTTGCTCCGCTCCGCGAAAGCGACAATTCAATTTCTGGAATTAGAATGACACTCATCGATGTGACAGAAAAAGTCGAAGCCAGAAAAAAAATCGAAGAAAGCGAGAAAAGATTCCGTTTACTTACAGAAAGTATTCCGCAGCTAATCTGGGAAACCGATGCAGAAGGAAAAGCACTTTTTACCTCAGGAAAATGGTTTGAATACACCGGAATAGAACCTAGCGGAGAAGATTCTTGGCAAGAAATGATTCATCCAGACGATTTTGAAGAAAATGTAAAAATCTGGCAGCACGCACTCGCAACAGGAGAAATGTATCGAAGCGATGTAAGAATGCGAAGAAAAGACGGCTCGTACAGATGGCATACCGTTATTGGCGAACCCGTTTTTGGGCCTAACAATAAAATTATAAAATGGGTTGGCGCCTTTACTGACATTCATACCGAAAAAGCGTTTACGCATGAATTGGAACAACAAGTTACAGCGAGAACAAGAGAACTTATTCAGATTAACGAGTCGCTCCGAAAAAGTGAAGAGCGTTATCATTTAATGGTTGAAGAAGTTCAGGAATATTCCATTCTATACTTAAATTCACAAGGTATTGTAGAGAATTGGAATGTTGGAGCTGAAAAAATTAAAGGTTATAAAGCAGAAGAAATTGTCGGAAAATATTTTGCTGTTTTTTATACAGAGGAAGATCAGAAACATAAATTGCCAGAAGAACTTTTAGAACTAGCAAGAACAAAAGGAAAAGTTATTCATGAAGGCTGGCGTGCACGTAAAAATGGCGGTTTATTCTGGGCAAGCGTTGTTATAACAGCTGTCCATAATAAAAAAGGCGATGTTATTGGTTTTTCTAAAGTGACACATGATTTAACTGAAAGAAAAAAGGCCGATGACAAATTAAAAATGAATGCACTCGAACTAGAGCAGAAAAACAATGAACTAGAAGAAATGAACAAAGAACTTCAGTCATTTGCTTACATTTCGAGTCATGATTTGCAGGAACCGCTTCGAAAAATACAGACTTTCGCTTCGCAGATTATCGAAAAAGAATCTGAAAATTTATCAGAAAGTGGAAAAGATAAATTTAAACGAATGCAAAATGCCGCACAGCGAATGCAAACTTTAATTAATGATTTATTAGCTTATTCGAGAACAACTAGTCAGGAACGAATTTTTATAAAAACCGATCTTAGCCAAATCATTAAAGAGGTAAAAGAAGATTTAACCGAAGAATTAGAACAAAAAAGTGCTGTTATTGAAATCGGATACACATCTGAAGTTGATATTATTCCATTTCAGTTCAAGCAATTGCTGTACAATTTGATTAGTAATTCGTTAAAATTTTCAAATCCTGAAGTTCCAATTGTAATTAAAATTGCAAGCGAAATTGCATTTGGGCAAGATTTAGCAGAAGAAAAACTGATTGACGCTAAAAAATATTGTCACATTACAGTTTCTGATAACGGAATTGGTTTTGAAGCGCAATACAATAAAAAAATATTTGAAGTTTTTCAGCGTCTGCACGGACGAGACCGCTATAACGGCACTGGAATCGGACTTGCAATTGTGAAGAAAATTGTAGAAAACCACAACGGAATCATTACAGCTTCTGGTATTCACAATAATGGAGCGACTTTTAACATCTATATCCCCGTAAATTAATTTTATTAAATAAAAAAAACGGAAACTTCTTAATTGGAGTTTCCGTTTTCTATTTCAAAACGAATTGAAATTATCTTAAAACAATTTTATTATCTAGTATAAACAGTGATTATACCAGTTGCTTTGTCTTTAAGTTTTAGTTCTTTGTTCGTAAGGTTCATGATATCGCTAGTTGAGCTTACATTTCCTATAGTAACAGTTAAATCATTGTGAGATCTTACATAAGTACCTGTAGTTTCTACTAAAGCACAGTTACTTCCGTCGTAATCACCATAAACAGCAGCATTACTTAATCTTAGATCTAAATAATCTCTGTTACATCCTGGTGCATTTTGAATTGCATCAACTAATACTTCTTGTCCATTAACAATTGTTCCAGTTTGGCTTAAGTTATATTTCCCTTGAATTGGAACTATTGTTTCTCCATCATTATCGTCGTTACTACAAGAGGTTACGAACATTCCCGCGCTTAAGGCTAATACGAATAAAAAGTTTCTATTTTTCATGTTTGTTTGTTTTTTAATTATTTAATTCTATACTGCTAAATTAAATGTATATACTTACAAAAAATTCCATGATTTTAGGATAATCTTACATAAATCGCATTTTTTTGCATGTTTTAAAATTAGGGACTATTACCTGCACGGTTTTCCTTTTAAATATTTTCTAAACATGTATTGAGTCATTGGACGAAGTGCTTTTTTATTCTCTGGATGCCATCCATTTCCATTATCATTAAATAAATCTATACCGTTTGCTGTTCTTCCATACCAAACAATAGGTTTACCATTTGTTAGAAAACATTTTGTGGTGTCGCAAGCTTTTATTTTTCTAAAATCTAAAAGATCCTCATTTAATGGAATTATTTCATTTAGGTTATTTTTATCAATATGTGAAGTACAATCAACAATTTCATAATGATCTCCCGACCACTGCATACATTGCTTATTTAACAAAGCAAAATATACCATTCCTCCAATTGAACAAAAAATTAAAACAGTAATTATTGCTATTTTTCCTAATCGCTTTCGTAAATTTTCAAATAGAAGCTGCCTAATTCTTCTAAAAAACTTTTTTCTCTTTGTTACGGATTTCTGTGCCTCAGGATCATTCCTTTCAGATTGATCTATTTTAGCGTAATCAATCTCCTTAGAATTTGCTTCAGATTTAGTAGTCTTTGCATTTTCTTGCTCTACTCTATTAGAGGCATAACTGTCATTGGTAATAAATGGTAGAGGTACGTATCTATTATCTTTTTCTACTTCCTCATTTTTTGAACTAGGAAATTTTTCCATTTCGGCCTCATCATTAAAACCAACAGAAGGAATGTCAGGTTTATAATATTTGGTGTTTCTTAGCTCTTCTATCAATTTCAAATTCTCTGGATCAATTTCTTTTCTGAACTTATTAAAAGGTCTAGGTTGAAAATCTACCAAAATTGCAGCTAATTCAACCGTACTTATCTTAGCTGTTTCTCTTTCCGCTTTAAAAAAAGCACCTACCTTTTTAAACTTATCTGTGTATTGTTGTGAAGTATCTACTTCTTTAGGAATAAAGTCAGCCTTAAAAAAGTTTCGATATATCGCAATATCATCGACTTTAGGTTCTGAGTTGAAAATTTCCCAGCATAAATCTCTTAAAACTGCTTGCGAAGGATTGCTTAGGTAATTAGAATATTTTCCTTCATTTTTTTCAGCTCTATATTTCTCTCGAATCGCTTCTTTATAGTGGCTTTGAATATCATCTTGAGTAATTTTTTTCATAAGCTATTAGGATTTTCAGGATTTATTATAGGTTTTTTCAAGTTTTTATCGGACATAATCGGAGAATCAGGAAATCCCGGAAATCCGTATCAATACAGGCTCAAAACGGTTGTTACTTTGCCTCAACAAAATTAGTTATCGCTTTGATCTGCAGATCAAAAGCAAATGTACAAAACTAGTTCATGTACCAAGTGCGGAAAACCGTAAGACGGATTTTATTCCGGGAAGTATAGATGAAAATCTTACTGTTCTACGCACTTCACTTCCCAAACAAAATTTGGTGTTGCCGTCATTAACCAACCTGGAAAAAATCCAGTTAGCAATACCTCATGTTCAACTTTTAAAATTTAAAAAAATGAAAACATTATATTTATGGGGAGCGTGCGCGCTGTTATCAATTAGTTTATTCTCTTGCTCTGCTGACGAATTAGAATCTTCAGAACAAAAAACTGAAGTCAAAAAAGAAATTCCAACAGAAGGACAAGCAAGCGAGCCTGATCCTGGTCCTGGTGATGAACCTATCAATGTTCCACCACCGCCAAAAAAATAATCATCTTGAGTAATTCATAAGTTATTAATTACTAAATTCGGGGAAAGTAAGTTGTATGCTGCGTTCCCCGTTTTTTTATTTGCTTTTTATCGCCTTGTTTCTTTCCTGTCAAAAGGAAACAAATAATCTTTTATCGAAAAGGAGCCCAAAAAGTGAAGAAGCTATAGCGATACGCGATAAAGCTCTTTTAAATTTTCAAAATAAAGATTACAACACTGCCTTCTATCTTTTTAATAAGTCAAAAATAACATTTGAAAATAGTAAAGACAGTTCCAACATTGTCTACAATCTTATCAAAATGGCTGCCATCCAGCAAATTAATGGCGATTACTACGGAAGCAAAGAAACCCTCACAGAGGCACTGCCTTATATTAAACAGAAAGATATTTACAGTGCTGCCATCAATAATTATTTTGGCATAGCCGACAAAGAACTCTCTATTTATAATGATGCCATTTACTATTATAAAGAGGCTTTAAAAGAATGTAAAGATCCTATTTCTAGGAAAGCTCCTTTAAATAATATTGCAGTTGTATATATTTTACAGCATAAATATGACCAGGCAATCCCAATTCTAGAATCGATTTTATTTAAAGGACAAATTACCAATAAAGATTTTCTAAAAACCCATGCTAGAATTCTAGACAATTTAGGATTTGCTTATTTCAAAAAAGGCATGCCTGAAAAAAGTCTTGCGCTTATGGAAGAAAGTCTGCAGATAAGAAATGAATTAAATGATCTTTATGGAAGCATTGAAAGTAATTTACATCTCGCTGAGTTTTATGCTTCAATCAATTCTCAAAAATCAAATCAGTATGCGCTAACTGCCTATAAGACTGCAACAGAATCTAATAGCATTGATGAACGTTTAAAAGCATTATCTTATCTGATTTCTAATGATTCAAATCTGAAAAACACCAATTATGCAAAAAAATTTGTGTCTTTAAATGATAGCATTATTAAAATTCGAAACAACTATAAAAATAAGTTTGCCAAAATAAAATACGATTCCAAAAAAGAAAAAGACGAGAACCAGAAACTTCGTTTAGAGAAAGCAGAAAATTTACTTCAACTTCAAAAAGCACAATATCAAAAAATCTTCTTTATAATAGGCTTTGTATCCCTTCTTTTATTATTACTTTATTTGAGAAAGTATTATCAAAACCGAAATCGGATTGAGAAACTAAAAACAGCTTATGATACTGAAACAAGAATTGCCAAAGATATTCACGATGAATTGGCAAATGATGTTTTTAATACCATCACCTATACGCAGACCCAACCTTTAACCAACGACTACAACAAAGAAAATTTATTGCAAAAATTAGATAATATCTATTTGAGAGTTCGAGGAATTTCCCGAGAAAATAATGATATCGATACCGGTTTAAATTATCCAAATAATTTAAAAGAAATGCTTTCGACTTATAATAGTGGTCAAACAAATGTTATTATAAACGGTGTCGACAAAGTAAATTGGGATTCGGTAGAAGATTTGAAAAAGATTGCCATTCAAAGAGTTTTACATGAATTAATGGTCAATATGAAAAAGCATAGCGAAGCTTCTGTAGTATCAATAACGTTTAATTCTAATGCAAATTATCTATTTATTGACTACAGCGACATTGGAAAAGGTTGCGAAAAATCAAAAATTATAAAAAATGGTTTACAAAATATGGAAAACCGTATTCTGGCATTCAAAGGAACTATTACTTTTGATACTGAACCAAATAAAGGTTTCAAAGCAAAAATAACAATGCCTAAATAAAAGTCTATGTTTAAAAAAGTAATTATAGCCGAGGATTTTGAAGAATTCAATTTAGCTGTAAAACAAACTTTGAGTGATTTCAACATTGTCAATTTTCAACATGCAAAATATTGTGATGATGCCTTTCTAAAAATAAGAAAAGCCATTCAGGACAATGAACCATATGATTTATTAATTAGTGATCTTTCGTTTAAAAAAGACCATCGAGAAGTTAAAATTGGCAGTGGCGACGAGCTCATTCAAAAAGTTCGCGAACTTCAGCCCGATATTAAAATCATCGCCTACTCTGTTGAAGATAAAAATATTCGCATAAAATCACTTTTTGATAATTCTGAAATTAATGCCTTCGTATTAAAAGGCAGAAACAGTATTGAAGATCTCAAAAAAGCGATCACATTAATTTCGGCTTCTGATCAAAAATTTATTTCGCCTGAAGTGGCTTCTGCATTGCAAGAAAAAGGAAATTACGAAATCGATGATGTCGACATTAAAATTCTAAAATATTTGTCGGCAGGGACATCACAAGATGAAATCATAGAAATTTTTAAAAACAGCGATATTAAACCGAATAGTAAAAGTGCTATGGAAAAAAGATTAGCAAAACTGAAAGATTTCTTCAAAGCAAATAATACAATTCATCTAGTGTCGATTACTAAAGATATGGGGATAATTTAGATTTAATTCCCTTTACTCCTTTTTAAAGCTCCTTCGGGAGTTTTTTTTATTTCTAAAATCTAAATCTCATTGATTATGGATTTCCGTAAAATACTGATTTTGATTGGTTTTACTTTTGGAATATCGAAATTAAATACTAACTCAAATATCAAAAATTATGAAATTTTATTATGTAAACAACACAGCTCAATTAAATGGAGATCATGAAGTTCACACGGATGACTGCCCCTATTTTAAAAGTATTGTAAGTAAAAAATACTTGGGCCTGTTTTCTGATTGCAAACCAGCTGTCGAAGAAGCTAATAAAACATATTCTCAATCTAATGGTTGCAAAACATGTTGCAATGATTGTCACACAAGCTAAACGATCATGGGCTTTCGATTTCAAAAAAGAATCAAACTTGGAGGAGGACTGGGATTAAACGTAAGTAAATCTGGAATTTCTCCAAGTTATCGAACAAAAATGGGAACTTTTAGTAAAAATGGATATTCTACTAAAACAGGCATTCCGGGAGTTCGATACCAAAGCAGCGGATGTCTTGTCCTATTTGTCTTCTCAGGACTTCTTGCATTTTTAATTTACAACCTTTAATAATCTAATCATGAAAAATAAAAAAATCGTAGCAATTTCTATTTCTTTAATTACAATGACAGGAATTATATTTTCTTGTTCAGATTCAGGAGATTCAACAGAAATATCTTCTGGTTCAAATTCAGGATCAAATTGTCCCACCAAAACTTGTGGTGATTTTGCAACTAGGGCTCAAGCACAAGCTGCCTATAACAGTAACAAAAGCTGTTACAAAAATCTCGATGCAGATGGAGATGGAATTGCATGTGAAAATCTTAAATAAACTAACCCAATAAACATGATAACATTAGAACTAAAAAGTCATTTTTTAAGATTATATCAAATGGCATTATCAGATGATCAATTTGATGTGCTAGAACTTCAAATGCTATATCATTTCGCAGACGAAAGAGGAATTCCGAAAGAAGAGCTCGACAAACTTTTTCTAAATCCTGTCAATACCGAATTTATAGTTCCAGAAACTTTAAACACCAAAATTGAGTATCTGTATGATCTTACCCGAATTATTTGGGCAGACGGAAAAATTACAGACGACGAATTAAACATGTTAAAAAAGTACTGTCGAAAATTTGATTTTCTGGAAGAAAATATCAATGATTTATCGCAATACTTCATTGAGTGCGTGCAAAAAAACATTGGAAAAGAAGAAATTATTAGTCAACTAAACGCATAAGTTATGAAAACACTAACACAATTATTTAGTTTAAAAAAATCTGAAGATTCTTCTTTTAAAATTTTAGAAGAAAGTGACGAAGACAGAGAACAAATTAGAATTACTTATTATCAAAGCGGTTTTGCCGCGTCGGTCAAAGCAACCGGAAAGCCAATTGTTTTGAAAGCATGTCTCCAAAATTTATATATGAGTTTTGAAGATCAATGCCGAAAACAAAAAATGGAACAGGATAGACTAAAACAGCCGTATCGCGAAGAACAGGAAAAAAATAGAACCGAACTGAAAAAGTCTGAAGCTGCCATTGGTATTTTTGAAAAAAAAGAACAAGATATCAATGAAAATATCGATCAGATCAAAAACGAAATTATCGAAGTAAAACGCAATCCTGATAAATACGGAATTGAAGAAGGAAAAGGTCTAAAAGCTCAGTTTTATATCGGTTTGATACTTTTGCTGCCAATCACTTTGTATGTTTTGGTTTTCTACATTTCGGCTTCTTATTCTGCTTTTTTCAAGGAATTTTCAAATGACAGTTTAACAGCAGCAATTTTCGATGCCGATGCTTTTACAAACGCTTTTAAAGCAAGCTGGCTTGAGGGAGTTTTGGTGGTAACGATTCCATTTGTTTTCATGGGGTTAGGTTATGTCATTCACATGGTTCAAAAAGGAAAAGGAATTAAAAATGTTTTGAGGCTCGCCGCACTTTTTGCCATTACTTTTTTATTCGATTCTCTTTTGGCTTACATCATTGAGAAAAAAATATATGAGTTCAATAAAACAACAGAATCATCACCTTATAATCTAAACATTGCTCTAGGAGAACCAGAATTTTGGATGATCATTTTCGCAGGTTTCGTAGTTTACATTATCTGGGGACTTGTATTTGATTTTGTAATGAAAGAATTTGAAAATATTGATAAAATAAGAGCTTTTATAAGAGGCAGAAAAGAGAATTTACTTAATCTAGAAAAACTTAAAGCCGATTATTTAAACAAAATCAATGACTTCAAGCAACAAATTGTTACTGTAAATGGTAAAATTTCGGAATTACAAGCCAAAATTGACGGTTTTGTTTTTCCTGTAAAAGAATACCTTCATTATCATCATCAATACAAAGAAGGATGGTTTCAGGCTATAAGTACGGAGATCGCTTTACCTCATAAAGAGAAAGTCGAATTGTTGGAAAACTGCGAAAATTTATCGCAAGAACATCTTGGAAGATTAAATTTAGTCGATCCTGATTTTCAACACTTAATATATTCTAAAATTAATTAAGATGAGAAACACACTACTCAAAATTTCGATGTCTTTATTGTTGGTTTTATTTTTTGGATGCAAAGAAGACAAAAAAGCAACAAAAGAAACTACCGTTAAAAATTCGGTTTCAGAAAATTATAATATCAGCATTCTTGTTGATTTGTCAGACCGTATAAGTCTCAAAAAAAATCCAAATCCCACCATGGAAATTTACCGGAGAGATTTAGGATATATCAAATCAGTTTCTGAAGCTTTTACACAACATTTAAAATCAAAAAGGTTAAGACAAATTAATGATAAAATGCAATTGTTTTTTAATCCAGAACCTGAAAATTCTAAAATTAATTCTATTTCAAAGCAATTAAAAATTGATGTCGATAAAAATAACGCATCGAAAAAATTCCTAAATTCTATCAGCGACACTTATTCTTCAAAAACAGCAGCTATTTACGAATCAGCAATTAAAGATGATAAATATATTGGTTCGGATATCTGGAATTTTTTCGACAGTAAAGTGCAAGATCAATGTATTGAAAAGGATTCTAGAAATATTCTGATCATCTTAACAGACGGTTATATGTTTTATGAAGGAACTCAAATAAAAGACGGAAATCTAACAAGCTACCTAACACCACAGTTAATCAAACAAAATGGTCTAAATAAGAATGATTGGCAGAAAAAATTTGATACGGAAAATTTTGGCTTCATTAAAATTGACAGTGATTTATCCAATCTCGAAGTCTTGGTTTTAGGAATAAACCCTAGCAAAAACAATCCTTTTGAAGAAAAAGTCATAAAAGCTTATTGGTCTAAATGGCTTTCTGGAATGAAAATAAACCATTTCGAAATTAAAAATGCTGATCTCCCTTCTAACATGGATAAAATCATTAAAGATTTTATTTTGGAGAAAGAATAAAAACAAAGTAATACTTTTTAAAGAGGAACTTATTGTCCTCTTTTTTCTGTTTAAATCCATGTCAAACTTCTTCTAAAAAATTGCACAATTACGGATTTCCATATTATACTTATTCTGATTGGTTTTACTTTTACAAAACAATAATTAGCTAACTTACAGATAATAAGAGATTATTATGTAAATTAAAGATTATTTTGTTGATTCTCAGCCAATCGAAGTAATAAATTAAAAAATATTAAATCAGGTATAAGTACGCATTTAAAAAGTACAATAGTCATTAAATTTAAGATATGGAAAGATATAAGAATCGAAATGGGAAATCTGGTGTGATTGCTTATGAAATTGGCGGAGATTATATCAGGGTAAAATTTACTTCGGGAGATATTTACCAATATAGCTATAATAGAGCAGGAAAATCTAATGTTGAAAATATGAAAAAATTAGCTATAAAAGGTTTGGGACTTGCAACTTACATTAGTACACACGTTAAATTCAAATATGATTAAATAAAAAAAACTGCGTATGATAAAAAACTACTTTCTTCTAGTTTTAATACTATTTATATTTTCCTGTAAAAAAGTTAGTGCCCCACCTCCAGTATCAAAAATTAACTCGTTTTACAAAAGCACAGTTACAGCAAACGACCGTAAAACTATTACCGTAGAAGAAGCTAAAACATATCATGTAAATTCTACATATAAATACGAATACAGAACTGGACATCCTGGGCATTATAAGTACAACTATCATGTAAAAGGAGTAAACATAAAAGGTGATTCTGTTTTTGGAAACATTAACACTGAAGGAAAATACGGAGCGGGAATTTTAATAACTGATAGTATTCCTGAATTAGAAATTAATACCGAATGGATTTCCTACGGAAAACTAAAAGCCATTGATAAAAAAGGAAATGAATACAATCTAATTGTCAAATAATAACCTATGAAACATACATTACTCTTACTTTTTATTTTGTGTACTTCCTTTCGCCCTTCAGAAACCAGTGTTTTTATCTGTGGCCCTACTGGAGCTAAAAAGTATCATTACAATGAAAATTGTCGTGGCTTAGGCTCCTGTAGTCATGGTGTAGTAAAAACATCTCTAAAACAAGCACAAAATTTAGGATTAACACTTTGCGGATGGGAAGATTAATATCTAAAATTTTATTTTTAACTATTTGATAATAATCATTTTACAATAAATTCACATTAGTTTTATTAATTTGATATAAAACTAATCGTCATGAAATTTTTCAATCTAAATTTTCTAGTGTCATTCAAAGAATGGCTATTCTTAAGAGCAATGCAATCTTCTTTCCTACATTAATAAACAGTTTAATTTAAAGGAAAAAACGATTGAATGAATAAAGTCGAAAGCTCATTTCTGAATAAAAACCAATTTGGTGAAGATTTCTTGTGGGGTGTTTCAACCGCCGCTTTCCAGATTGAAGGCGCACATGATTCTGATGGAAAAGGTTCTTCTATTTGGGACGTTTTTACTTCTCAAAAAGGAAAAATTAAAAACGGACATCATGCCATAACGGCCTGCGATTTCTACAATTGTTATCAGGACGATATCAATTTAATCAAAGAATTAAATATTCCGAATTTTAGATTTTCCATCAGTTGGACTAGAATTATGCCAACTGGAGTTCATCCCACCAATCAAGCAGGAATTGATTATTACAATAAAATCATAGATTCGCTACTTGCTTCTGGAATAGAACCTTGGATCACACTCTATCATTGGGATTTACCTCACGCTTTAGAAGTAAAAGGAGGCTGGACCAACAGAGAATCTGTTTCTTGGTTTAGAGAGTATGTTGAAGTTTGCGTTCAATATTTTGGCGATCGAGTTAAAAACTGGATGGTAATCAACGAACCTTCTGTTTTTACTGGAGCAGGTTATTTTTTAGGCATTCACGCTCCAGGCAAAAAAGGAATTACAAATTACCTAAAAGCCATGCATCACGTTACACTAGCCACTGTCGCTGGGGCTAAAGTAATTAGAGAACGGGTTTCTCATGCCAATATTGGGACAACGTTTTCATGTACGCATATTGAGCCTGCCACACAAAACACAAAAGATATTGAAGCCGCAAAACGTGTAGACACTTTATTAAACAGAACTTTTATAGAACCAATTTTAGGATTAGGCTATCCACAAAAAGATCTACCGGTACTCAAAAAACTTAATAATTACATTTTAGAAGACGATCTAAACAATCTCGATTTCGATTTTGACTTTATCGGTCTGCAATGTTACACCCGTGAAGTTGTAAAATCGGCGATGTTGATTCCGTATATAGGTGCCGAATTAGTAAGTGCCGAAAAGCGAAATGTAATTGCTACCGATATGGGCTGGGAAGTTTATCCACCAGCAATGTATCATATTCTTAAAAAATTTAATGAATATAACGGAATCAAAAAAATCATTGTAACCGAAAACGGCGCAGCTTTTCCTGATACTGTAAAGAATGGAAAAGTTCATGATATAAAACGCACGCACTACATACAAGACCATTTAGAACAGATTTTAAGGGCAAAAAATGACGGTTTAAATGTTGATGGCTATTTTGTCTGGACATTAACCGATAATTTCGAATGGGCAGAAGGTTATAATGCCCGCTTCGGATTAATCCACGTTGATTTCGAAACACAAAAAAGAACCATTAAAAATTCAGGATTGTGGTTTAAAGACTTTTTATCGTAGAGCGATATAGTCTGCTATTTCTATTTCAATTACGAATTATAGATTTGGGCGTTTCCCTCCGGGCCGTGCTGTCCGCTGTATCTTTTGCGGGAGTGGGTTTAAGGGAAACAGAAGCCTGGGGTTCCCGCAAAAGGATGCCGCTCCCATCCCTAACGCGGATGGGGCTTTCAGAAGATCCGTTTTTACAGGAAAAACAGAAAAGTGCATAAAACAGAAAACCCCGTTTCATCAGAAACAGGGTTTTT